>Ga0209631_10002727_pt1 | contig 20894 bp, 13 predicted proteins | sample COG_08_FD_184752 | JGI IMG/M metagenome (GOLD analysis project Ga0209631, IMG submission 184752) | Pelagic Microbial community sample from North Sea - COGITO 998_met_08 (SPAdes) (version 2) | ecosystem: Environmental > Aquatic > Marine > Neritic zone/Coastal water | place: Helgoland, sampling... | reverse complement strand
AAGTAGCAAAGTTATTTGTTGGTGTGTCTTTTTTAATATGATCAGATAATGCCATTTTTTGTTTTACCTAAATAAAAAATTAATGTTTTGTTATGTTATCAGAAACCGAAATAATATGCATGATTTCCTTGACCAGAAACATCTTGTATTTGTCCGGAACTAGGATTATCTAATGTGGAAGATTCAAATGTTAAATGAAATCCATAATTTCCATAACCTGACAATCCTGTTCCAGAATATTCCTTTGGAATCCAATATGTATCAGTACCAAGAGTGGCATATTCTCCAAATGATGAAGGAGTAAGTGCTTGTCCGTCAATGAAATAAATGTCTGCTAGGTAGCCGTTAAAAACATTTGTATTTCCTGTATATGCTCCTATAACACATTTATCAGTATTTGCAAATTGTGTACTCTGTCTAGAATCTGTAAAATCCAATTCATTATTCGCATAAAAAGACATTGTTTTATTATTTACTGAAATAACCATATGAATCCAAGAAGAGGTATCTCTATATACTCTATTTCCATAAGAAGTTGCTACACCTCCAGCATTATCATAAATTCTGATTTTATCATTAGTAGAAAATGCTGAACTATTTATAGTACTTCCACCATTATAATTTACACCCCAAAAATAGTAATGATTACTTGTTATTTGTGACCTTTTCAGCCACATTGAAACAGTATATGTGTTTATCGTAGCACCAACAGGTGTTCCGTAAAGATAAGTAGCACTTCCATCAAACATCAAAGAGTTTGTAATTTCTGTTGTATAGATACCAGTAGAATCAACTGTAATCGTATAATTCTGTGAACTTGTATTTCCTGCATTATCTGTAGCAGTAACCGCTGCAGTAATTGTTCCACCAGCAGCAAAGAAATCAGCAGCAAGAGTGCCTGCAGAAATTAATCCACTATTGTCAATAGAAAACCCAGAAACATCAATTGCATTATCACTTGGAGTGAATGTTGCCGAATAAGAAACAACTGTTCCATCATCTGTTGCAACAGGAACCTGAGCAGTCCATGCAGTTCCACGGTCAACAGAAGCAATTGTAATTGTTCCAGGAGTACCCATAGTAGGAGCAGATCCTGTTGTCAATAATGTGGTTCCAGTAGATTGAGAAAGTTTATAGGTATAACCACTTGTCAGAACAACTTCAACATCTAAATTAGATTGAGCAGTTGTAAATGCTTGTGGTGTATTAATTGTAAGATTATTATCATCAATAATGGTTAGACTTGCACCAGCATATGAATTTCCACCAGTAATAAAGTTTACTGTGGCAACTGTATCCGTTCCATCGAATCCATATCCAACAACTTGAACTGTGGTTCCAGAACCACCATCGTAGTCAGTTGTTCCATCAGAACCAATCCATGCATCTGTAACTTTTGTACTTCTAAGTTCAATTGAATAGGTTCTTGTTTCTGATTTTGTTAATCCTGTTTCACCTGTTGTTGTGGCAGTAACAACAAAGGTATTAACTGTTGAACCTGAATTTCCAAAAGATGCGCTTAGTGTTCCTTCAACTGTTCCTGTGGTAGTATTTACACTTAAACCAGCAGGTAAATTTCCATCATCTGAATAAGTGATTGTGTCACCAGCATCCAAAGATGTAGCAGCAACTGATGTAAACGACAAAGAAGACAAATCAACATCATCAGAATAAATGAATCCTAGACTACCAGCAGCATTTGTGAATGTTGGAGTTGGCAACCATTCAATTAAATTGTTATTCACTTGTGGGCTAGCAAGAGGAACTGTTGGATTATCTAAAGAAGTTGGAAGAGTAACATATACATCAAATGGATCATTTGTAGCATCATCATCCATACCTGCAGGAAGATTAAATGTTACTTGTGTTGCTGTAGCATTTAAATCACCTGCTTGTACTGTATAATCTATTGGTGCGCCACCTGTTGCCTTGACAAAAGAAATTACTGAATTTGGTTTGATATTTCTTCCTGTCAATACAACTTCATCAGCATCTGCTTGAAAATATGCTTGACTGTCTGTTGTGTTGACTACTGAAGTAACTACAGGATTTGATTCAACAAGAATTTTTCCTGTTCTGGCAGTACCTTCTATGCTATTAACTGCTTCTGTTGCAATCCAACCAAAATTTGCTCCGGAATATGTTAATTGAGCACCACCTCTTTCAACATCAATGTCCATGTCATAAACTTCACCATTGATTTTATCACCACTCGAAGGTTGAATTGTAATTCTATTTGAATCAGCAGCTGCAGCAACATCAACAAGAGAAACAACATTTCCAACAGAAGGTGAAGTAGGAAGTGTGACTGTAATTGAATTGCCTGTTGTATTTAAATAATATCCAGCATTAACTTCTGCTGCTAATGTAGAAGCAGTAACAACACTTCCTGTCCAATTAGTTCCTCCTGCTCCTGGAGCAAGTTTATCTGCAGCAATTTGCCCAGATGTTCCAATTAATTCTGCAACAACTTTAGATTGTGACGCCATTATTATTCCTTAAATCGGTAAATATCTTACTACTATATTTGAATTGTTCAATGGTGTAAATGTAAATGTTAAGGTGGTTCCTGAAACAGTATAGTCTGTTGTAGGTTGTAAACATACACCATTATAAAAGACAAGAATTGATTCTACTGAATGTCCTACAGCAATTGATCTGTCTGCCCAAACGCCATTTCCAGTAAATGTTGCTGATGAATAGGTAAGAGACAATTTGTCATTTGTGATTGAACCATCTAATACTGTATCAATTACATTGTTGGATTCTGCAAGCTGTATGGCAGTAATCTTTGCACTATTTGTTGGAGCAGAATTAAATACTAATGTTTCACCAGAAACAGTATAATCATTTGCTAAACCATAAACTTGATAAGTTCCATCCACAAAAACAATCATATTTGCTGCACCAGCAACAGAAGGTGTTCTTGTTAATGTATATGAACTTGTTGAACCATCGCCAGTAAAACTGTCAATGTGAGGAGAAGAAAGTGATTGAGTCGGAACAAGCAATTGCCGACCCATGTAGATGATCCAGATTCTAGAATCTAAATCTGGTGCTTCTGAAAAATTGAGAGTGCTGCTTCCACTAGAAAAGGAAACAGCATATGAATACTCAGGCTCTTGAATAATACCATCAACAGAAACCAATAATTGTGTAGGAGTTGTTACTGTATAATCTAAATTAAAAACTGTGGTTGATCCATCACCTGTTGCGACTTGTCTTTGAAAGATTCCGTATGCTGGTGATGCACCTATGTAACTGCTTTCCATCTATGTTTATTCCAATATAAAATGGGTTCTTTATTATTTATTATAATGCATCAGGCCAATCATGAATTGGTGCTTTTCCTGTTGGATTTCCATCAGCATCAACTGGTGTTTGATGCATTGCAATGAATTCATCTAGAGTGGTACAAGCAGAAATTGCAGTTTCAATTGTTCCTGAAGCAGTTCTTACTGCTGCACGATATGTTTGCACATCTGCAGGCATTGCTACTGATGTTTCTGATTCTCTGATAACATACCAATCAGTTGAAGAGAGTAAAGAATTGGCAGTTTGTTTTGTTCTGGCAATCCATTGACTTTTCAAACCTTGTTGAACAACTTGATTGCCGTCTACATCAAGAACTGGGTCTCCATTTTCATCAACAGAATTTACATCTTCTAATGCTTTTGGATTGTTTGCAGAATAATAAAAACGATCATCATAAGGTTCAACTACAGGATCATCTTCCCAAACAAGACCAATTGCTTCTTTTTCTGTATTAGACATTCTGCTCCATGTAGGAGGATAAAGAATTCCATTGTCATCTTTCCATGACCTTCCTGTTCTAATAACTTGTTCGTTATATTTCCACATTGCTGTTTAATCCTTTGTTATTAAAAAATATTGTTATATTCAATTTCAATCATTACTACTATTATTTATTATTATTTCTTCAACTATCCTTTTTCTGCTTATTCTTTCTTAATTACATTATCTAGCGTTCGTTGCTGCGTATTTGAAGGGCATTTCTGCAAATGCTACGTAGATGTAGGTCTGATTAGTCGCATTAAGTTCCGTATTACTCGTTTTGCATTTAAACCCGTTCGACAGAATATCTATGCCAGCTGCATTACCAGATACGCCTGTCTGTTCATTAAGCGATAAATCTGGGTAAAGATAAGAAGAATCACTTTTATTATAAAAATCTCTTGCAGAATCAAAAATTATCCAAGAATTAGTTGCAGTAGTCTCTTTAAACATCACCCAAGCAGGTTTAAATCCGGTGTAAACAAAAGGCCCATCTGCAGATCCATTACCAGTATACGAACCAAATGCGGAGTAGCCAGCGACTGCCTTCCAACAATAACATATTACGTCAATATTATTTTCGTTTACAGCAGCTACATTAGTTCCAGAATTACCGCTGCCACTTCCAAACGCAATTACATCATCTTGTTTTGTTCCCATTACCCAACCGTCAGCAGAATCTGAGTATTTTGCCCAATTATTATTTGGGAATAGATTAGCATTACTTGGAAGACTAATATGATCGACATGCCAAAAATCACTTCCAGAGTTAATGTCCTTAGTTATTATAAAATCTAAATTACCAGAAAGTCCATGAGGAACAGTTGCAGTTTTTTGTCCGTTGCCGGTGTAGCGTACAATACTAAACCCTGCTGTTGTATTTACACTCATTCTAGTGGGAGTTATACTTGCACTTGCAGCTTCTTTTAATGCAGTTGTAGTTGTAGCAGCACCATCAACCATTGCTACGCCATCAGCACTTGGCGCACCACCAGCCTTCCAGCACCAAGCACAGAATTTATCCCCAGTTCTGTCAGTGTAATATAAATCAGATTCTGTTGAGCTAGTTCCATCAAAAGTAAACGAATTATTAGAAATATTAGTTGATGTTGTGGGAGCTATGAAACCACTTGTTCCACCAGCAGATTCTGAATTGGTGTTATCTGAATGTAATATTTTATTATCACCGTAACCCCTAAGTGAATCATAAATTGTATGGGAAATATCAGCATCTCTATTTTTTATCCATATTAAATCGGGCAAAAAAGTGCCTACAGTTATTGTTCTCTGGTAATTTCCGCTTCCCGTCCAAATAACCGTTTTGCAGTAGTCCTCCGGTAGATCATCCAGTGCTGGATCTATAGCTAAGTCGCTTTGAATATTTGCTGTGCATAATGCTTTAAAGTTACTTACTACATTAGATTCATCACTACTACTGTAAGTGCCGCTTGTTACTGGTTTATAATAGAAGTCTCCTATACCACCAGAATCAGTAGCATTAGCTGATCCGATAGTTTTATTTCCGCCAAATGAACTATCTTGACCGTGGTTAACATAAAAAGTCGCACCTCCTCCTGTGCCAGTTCCGTCGTCGAAACGTGGTGTAAACTTTAAAGTGCCTAAATTGTATGTGGCATTACTTAAATCAATAGTAGTCCCGCTGTTTAGCACAGAGCCGTTTTTATAAAAAGATAACTGATTTGGATTATCATCTAAATTTAGATACACACCAATGATATCGGTGGCTCCATAAGAAAAATCGTAGTTAGCACTCGTCGAATTGTAATAAATTTTGCCATCATAAGAATAAAATCCAATAGTTTTAGCTGGGCCAAATGCTGTGCCAATGACTTCATCAATTGATGAAAGACCGATTACCAGACTATTAGTGACACTCACTACATAAACTTCCCAATACCACTTGCCACTAGATATATAAAAATTTCCTCTTAATGAATTATGGGCATTACCCATAACATTCTTTAAATTACCGTCTGACAATGTACCGGAAAGTCCCTCACCAAGCGGATTCAGCGTAGCAAATGTATTTGTGGGCGAGTCAGGTACAATATCGTGTGTAGTATCAAAAGCCATATTAGTGTAACTCCCAATGATTTCCAGAACCAGATACATCTGCTACATGGTCATCTGGTAATGTAGATGAATTTCCATTATATGTCACTGTCTGATTTCCTCCTGATGTATTAAAATCTGCTGGATTAAATTGTAAGTGGAATCCGTTTGTGCCGTAACTGCTGGTAGCACCAATAATTGTGTAATTGCTGTCAGATGCTGTTCCGTCAAATGCTTTTGGTGTCCAGACACCATTTTTAAGTTCACCAAAATAGTGAGCGTTTAATGCTTGCCCGTCAATGAATTGGAAGTTTGCCATGTAGCCACTAAAATATAAATCTGCATTTCCAGAACGTCTGCCGATATTATGTATTGTGCTTGGGTCATTAATTTCACTTGTATGAGTTGTGTCTGGGAATCCTCCAACAGTAAGAGAATCTAATACACCATTAATGTAAATTTTGATTCTACTAGATAATGTTGAGTTTTGTTGATCCATAACCACAACGTAATGATACCAAGATGATGTATCTCTCTGAACACTAGCAGATGACACATACCAAGGAGTAGTGGAGCCGTAATAAGCTGTAAAACTTAGTTTGCTACTTTCATGGAAATCTGTTCCAAAAAAAGTCCCAAAGTTACCTGTACCTCCTGCTCCTGCTGATAAATACATTTCGCCAGTGGGGTAGACATCAACCTTTATTTTCTTTATCCACATCGACATTGTATATTTATTATTGTCAGTAGAAGAACTTGTGGAAGTCCGGCTAAGATAACTACTCCCATCAAACCTAAGCGACTGCTCAATTGGGAAGTCGTATAATCCGCCACTTTCTGTGCTACTTGCTGATACAGAAGAACCTTGAATAATACTCATAGTCTTACACCAATGCTGCTGAAACTGTTACCAAAACTTTAGCATCACCTGTACAAAAATATGATAACCAATATTTACCAGTTGTTCCTAATCTTGTTGAATCTGATGCTGAAATCAAAACACTGTTTGTATCTATTGTTACACCTGCTGTAGTTGCATCCAAATAAATGTTTCCAGATTGTCCTGCATCAACAGAAGAAGGAGCAGAACCACCATTATTAAAAGATAAAGCAGTTGCAGAAGTGGGAGTAATTTTAAAATTGTTTCCATTAGCAAGATTCACAGCTGTAGAAGCACCATTATCTGTAATTGAACCACGTTGGACCCCAGTATATGTTTGGTCACCTCCTGTTATTGCTAATGTTCCAGATGTTGTAGGAAGAGTTAAGGTGACATTGCCAGAATAATTTGCATGTACATCAGATTTTAATGCAACATAATGAGAATTATTAGATTCACAAAATAATCTAATTTCACTTGTTTGTGTATTGTCATTTTTAAAATCTACAACACCTGTACCATTTGGTTGAAATGTAACATTTCCATTGGAAGCAGTTACAATTGAATTTCCGTTCACATCAAGGTTACCACCCAAAACAGGAGAAGTGTCTGCTTGTACTGAAGCAATACCAGTATCAGTATCATTCACAAATGAAAGATTTCCACTTCCATCTGTTCTTATAACTTGATTTGCAGTACCATCTGCAACTGGAAGAGTAAATGTGACATTGGATGCAACAGCACCAGATTGCAAAGTAGTTGAGAAAGTATTTGCAGCATTGTTCAATGCAATCGAACCTGTTGCACTTGCACCATCACCTTTCAATGTTACACTATCACCAGCAGCAAGTTCACCTAAACTTGTGACTACATTACCATTTTTAATTGCTTTTACTAATTCTACGTTAGCCATTTTAGTTTACCTTATATTCTATTTCTGTTACTCCATCTGCTAGCAAGAATGGTACAACTCCTGCCTTCAAACAAATTGGTGAAAAGTTGCCATTTTCAAGATAGAAAGGCAATGCTGACAAATAAATTGTCTGTACGGTAGAGGAATCTGCTAGAGTATAACTTGATTGAAAACTTCCACCTATACTACCCCACTCAGAACCATTATATCCTTCGAAATTGCTGTCAGTAGTATTAAACCGAAACATTCCTGTTTCAGCAACTGGAATATCGTTATCTCTTTGAGTAGATGTGCCACTAGGCACTTTTATGTACTGCCCTTCAAATTCTAAATTATATGCTTGGTCAGTTACATATGGATATCCAATGTATGACATTTTAGTTTACACCCTCTAAAATTGATGCAATTACATCAACAGTTGCAGCTGTTGCATGTACTCTAATTTCGTCATCACCGTTTAGTACAATTTTTTGTCCTGAAACCACTTTCATCGTTGAACCTGCTGGAATTGGTGCATCTTTAACAATATGATATGATGTTGATGCAGAGCTATCATGTAAAAGAACAGACGCAGCAACTGCACTTGTTCCAGTATTTGCAACATCCAATTCAATTAAAATGGAATTGACCGCACTTCCATTGTTTGCTGTATAAATTGTAGTTGGTGATGCGCTGTTGGTACTTACAGTACTTACGCCCGCATTTTTAAAATTATTTGCCATTCTACTATCTTTCCTTTATAAATCTATTTATAAGACTTTAACCCAAAGCAACAGAAATTGCTATAGAAAAACTTTCAGATGCTAAAGAATCGTTGCTATTCACATATACTGCACCAGTAGCAACAACATTTCCACCTACATATAAATTTTCTCCAACACCAGCACCACCTGTAACAATCAACGCACCACTAGATGTACTAGTAGAACCTGTTGTGCTTTGTAAATATGTGCTTCCTGTTACAGTTAAATCTGTTCCAACATCCAAATCCTGACCTACGGAAACATCTCCTGTGTTTGAAATATCACCTGTAACATTTAACAATGTTCCGTTAAATGTGAGATTAACATTATCTTCCAATTCACCAGATGTTCCAGCAAGAACAATTCTTCCTGATGTTAAATCTGAAACTTGAGCACTTGCAAGAGTTGCTGTTGATGATATTGAAATATCTGGTACTGATAATGTTGTTCCTGAAAATGTCAAAACAGAATCATCTTGTAGCTCACCAGATGTTCCAGCAAGAACAATTCTTCCAGATGTTAAATCTGAAACTTGAGCACTTGCAAGAGTTGCATTAGTGCCAACATCAATATTAGTAGTTGTAAGTGTACTTCCATCAAATGTTAAATCAGAATCATCTTGTAGCTCACCAGATGTTCCAGCAAGAACAATTCTTCCAGATGTTAAATCTGAAACTTTTGCACTTGCAAGAGTTGCCTCTGTAGATACATGAAGATTTCTCCAACCTTTTAATGAAGATCCAACATCATATGTATTATGAATATCTGGAATTAAATTACTGTCCAATTCAGCAGTAATGGTAAGAGTATCAGTTGTTTGATTACCGATTGTAATATTACCATCAAGAGAAAAATCTCCTACAACATGAACATCTGATTGGAAAGTAATATCACCTGTAAATTGATGCGTTCCATCAATTATTGAATCAATATCTTGAATCAATTCTTTTACAGCATTTTCAGCTGTAACATGTGTATTTGTTCCTGAAGGAACACTACCTATGATACCAGTATTAAAATCACCTAAATCATCTGATAAATTATTAAATTCAACACGCCATTGTTCAAAGGTATAATTTGGTGTTGCGTTTCTGTTTGCCATTAATTTCTATCCAGTAATTTTAGAAGCATAGATTTGATCTCGCACATCTCGTTCTTTAAAATATTTATTTCCCTTACAGCACTTTGAATATCATCATATTCTTTTTTTCTTTTTTTAGCATTCACCATATAATCTTGATAACTAGAAGAATCCGTATTCAAAATAGCATTAGATTTCGCATCTCTAACAAGATTAGATGAACCTTCTACTTTTAAATAACTTTGCACACTCATATTGCCAACGCTATTGCTCTTAAATCAGTTATTCTTGGAGGATATGCAGGATTGTTTCCTTTCATTACAATTTTAATTTGAAATGAAGTAAATTCTAACAACCCTTCTGCACTAAATTTATATTCAGAAAAATCTTTTTTATAATTTACATTATATGGAGATTGTGAGCGATCTTCACTATTTGCTGGAGTATTAACAGTATCAAATCTGACAAATGGTATTTCTGAAAGCAATCTACTATCTTCAGAACCTCTTGTTTTATGATAAACCTCTATAGAAGAAGATGAAAAAATAGAAGCAGATAGTCTCAAATCAATTGCCGTTGATGGGTTCTCTAAAATAATTTCTTTTGTAATATATTTAGCTGCTGCACTTCCGCCTTGCCCTTCAGTTTCATTTATAAATTGATCATAAATATCAGCAACATTTGCAATAGGTGCATTTAATCTATTATTGATTGCAAAAAGATTAACTCTCTGTAAATCAATCGCAGGAGAAATATTACTATTAAAAGATATAAGAGATATTCTATACAATAAAGAATTAGAACCATTCAAATGAGTTTGTTCATTTATCGTTGATAATACAGAACGATTTGATGTAAAATAATAATTATCATTTGGAACAATCGACCTAAATTTGCTATCAAATACATAAGGTGTCTCAGAACCTTGTGGAGATCTTGCAGAGGTAGTTTTGATAGATTGATTTACTTTTGTATTATCGAATACCAATTCTCCAATTTGTGGTTGAAGAACTTGGAAATTTATTTCTTGAGTTGCAGTAATACCACTGCCACCTATTGCTCCTGTTCCAGTTGCTGTAGCGCCTGATAAAGTTATAGTATAAGAATCAATTGAAACATTATTAATATCATGTGTACCATTAATAGCACTACCCAAAATTCCATTATATGTTTGCGAATCTGTAAATCCTGCAATTGTAACTTTACTTGGTGCACCTGAATTCATTCCATGATTTTTGTGATACACTCGTAATATAGAAGGATTATCACCAAAAAGTGTTCCTGTTCCTGCTGTTGCATTTGTAAGAATTGAATTAACACTTAATTCATCTACTGGAATTTCTATGTTTTTAAGATCCACATTTCCAAAAGTATTAGTTGTAAAATCTGCTCTATACATAAAAAAGGTCAAATCTTCATATTGATCTTCAGTCCAAAGAGCAGCATTTTGTGATCTAAAGAACGAACCTAATAATGGTTGTCTAGTAATTCTTTCTGTTGTTCCTAAATTATTTTGTCCCAATCTGGAAACCCAAACTTCATACTCTTGACTATTAGGACGCAGAACTAATGCATATTCTTTATTCGTTTGCAAATAAACTGGGCTTGAAAAAGTTACTGTAGTAATTGCAGTGGCATCATCAGAAACCAAAATATCTTCAGGATTTAAAACCATATCACTAAAGGCAATAATATTTTCAGTTGGTCTGCCACCAAGTGTAGAAGTCAAATAAACTCTAATGGGTACTTTATTATCTTTGGATTTGAAATACAAATCAACTTTGGTAACAAAACAACCACCTGTTTCATTAATGAAAAATGTTTGTGCAACAGGATCAGTTCTTCTAGGAGGAAAAACACTAGCATTTAATCTATTAACTTGCCCTCGCAAACGTGATACTGAAATATCTAGAGCTCTATTTTTTCTCTGAACTGAATCCATTTGTCCTTCAACAGCAGAAATATCTCCAGCATTAGCTTCTATAGCTAGTTTATTTTGTCTAATTGTTTCATTATTTTGTTCAACTGTATTATTTAAATTTACAATATTACTTGCATTTAAATTGATTAAATCACGATTTTCTTCTGTTACATCTTGTAAATTAGATATGCTTTGTAAAATATTTGTTGCTGATGCATTTACACTTATATTGTCAATTGTGACTCTTGTATCTGTTTCTGTATCAGTTCCTTTGTCAATAATAGGAACTCTAGTTGATTGTATAGTTTGTTCATTAGTTGTTAATAACCCTCTGGCTGTATATGTACCCTCTCCAAATGTAGAAACTTCATCATCAGTTACTGCACTAGATTGAGCATTAATCGCAGAACTTGTTAATTTAAATACTCTATCACCAGTTCTAAATCTAACAGTATCAGTATTTGGAATAGCAAAAGTTCCTGTTACTTCTCCTGCATCATTTGTGATTAAATTACCACCCAAAGAACCACCTGTAGGAGTACAATACGCAGAAACATCAACTTCATCAAAAAATGGATAAACTCTTGTATTAGGTTTTAATCTAGTACCTCTAAAATTAATAGTCCTTGCACGAATAAATGCAATAAAAGAAGTATCTATAACACGATCTCCAAACTCATCACGAGCTGTAGTAGAACCTCCAAGTTCTCTTGTTGTTCCTGTTCGTGTGAGAGTTTCAGTTGTTCTAGTAAAATTTGTTTGAACATCTATATCGCCAGAAAAATTATTCGAGACAGGCTCTCCAGACCAAGTAGACTGCCAGTCATTCCAAACAGTTCCTAATGAATTGCCTACAGCAAAATCAGAAAATGTATTAAACAAAAAATTATTATTAACTATGAGATTTGGTTTTCTATCAACATCTCTCCATTCATCTACAGATGGAGTTAATGAAACTTCACCGACATATTGAAAAACAACATATGGATTACAATTTACCCATTTAGATGCATACGGATTTCCTGTGAACGCCAAATCAGAATATGGTAATGTAATTAAATCTCCTGTCTTTTTATAACCAGCATTTGTCCTTGCAGTATCTGAAGTATTTACTTCTTGTAATTCAATTAGCTGTTGAGAAAATGGTGGTCTTAATTCTGATTCTTTCATATCAATGGAACATTGATAGTCTATTGAAGAAACATCACCTATATTATGCCCTTTAAATGGGTCAACTAATATGCCATTTTTAAATCTATCTAATCCTGATGAATCAGGTATTTGTGTATTAATAGCACTTTGCTCTAACAATGAAAGTTGTGTATAGTATTCAACATTTCTAATACGCTGTTCCAATTTACCAATATCCCTCATGGTAAATCTTCTATTATCAATAGGTGTTATTCTTATGTCAGAAATATTAAATGTATAAGCAGGAAGATACAAATAATAAAGAAGCATTACATTATCTAATTTATCAGGTTTTTGAGGATCAAGAGCTGCTTCACCTCTTGATACTTTAAACTGTCCCTGTGTATTCATGCCAATAGCATCAATCCGAGCAAGATAAAATTCAAAATCACAAAGGAAATCACTTCCAGGTTTAGGAATATCTACTGTGGAACCAGAACTTAAATATGATTTTGCATTACTTGCATCACCATCATATCCAATTACATTTGAAGAATCAGAAACTCTTGGTCTAAAATCAATACAATCTCTTAAAAATAATTTTCCTTTTGTTGTACTATTGAATGTAGGAATTTGTTCATAATCTACAACACCATTGTAACTATCAACTGTGAAATAATCGCCATTACCGTGATCGAAATAATCAAAATTAATTAACAATCTTCCTGTTGGAATACTTTCTCCAGGGTTTCTTATGATTCTTCCGATGTCATAGAAACTTTCTCTTTGTCCATCATCTAGAGTAAATCTGTCAGTAATATTTGTATCACTTGTTGTTGCTGGTGTAGAAAAATCTGAAGACATATAAACTGAATTTAATCTATAAACATCAGCCTTCCCTAAACTAATCACACTTGCTCTTGCTTTTTCAAAAGCATCATCGTCAGAAACAGATGATATTGAAACTGTTTGATTGGTAATTAATTGTTTTGTTTTTTCTTCAGTAACAGATCTAGATATTGTGGCAGAAAATTTTACCACAGCACCACTAAAATCAGTCGATCCAAAATCTATAGTAATTTGTCTACCAAAAGGTGTGCCTGCAATAGTAATTTTATTTGTTAAATCTATTATATCACCTTGAATATCAGATGTTGGACCATTTCCAGATGACATAATGGACAATGCATAATCACCACTTAAATAAGAATCAAATGTTTCATTTGTTTCAGCATTAAAACTTATTGTTCCATTCGTATTAACTTCTCCAACAAACATTCTTCTTACTTTATGAGAAGAATCAGCCTGATTTTCATTAATTTCTGTTTTTAATGTTTTAATGACATTTTGTGGAAGTTTATACACAGGACAAGTAAATTCAGTTCCAGAAAGAATTGCATCACCTGCTGAATTTAATACAGCATCAGAACTATATGGAACATTTCCTTCCATATAAAATTGTCTAATATCTTTCACAGAATATTGAGATATTGAAGACACACCAAAAATATTTCCATCATTGTCTATAACATCTTCACTTTGCTGAAATGTTCCAGAAACATTTGATAAAAGAAAAATTCCACCTGAAGTATCAGCTGATGAATTTTCTTCAATAATTCCTGTAGCACCTGATGATTGACCTGTAAGTGTTTTTCCTATATTTAATGCATAAGAATATCCAGGTTCACTACTTAATGAAGGTATTCCAACAACCAAATGTGTAAAGAACTTAATATCAAATAATCCAAGTTTATATACATCTGTATGTTGTTTTGCTTCAATAACATTAGAAGATGATGGGGTAGAAGTTAAAAAGGTTAATGAAGTTCCGCTAATTGTATAATCAACGTTTTCTGTTTGTAAAACATTATCAAGTTTAACCGTTGCGGTTGATCCATTTGTTAATGAAGTATTTAAAGTATATGGACCAGCTGTTCCATCTCCATTTGTAGTTGCAGAAATGGGATTGGATCCAAACAAACCAGTACCCCCAATACCTCCAGTTTGATATTCATAAAATCTAGGTTTTGCTCTTCCTATTTCATTTAATGAATTTACGGTACCTGTATTGGCGGAACCTCTTTGAGTAGTTGCTGATTTATATAAAATTAATTCTTTATATGCTTCTGTTTGTCCTGTTACACTTCCTAAATCTGGAATGCTATATGAATTTGTTACATTAATACTATTGTCTAAATTGAGTCTAATGAAAGAGTTTTGAACAGTATCTACTTCTCTTGCTTTTGATATAGTAGTAAATTTTTGATTTAATGTTCGATGTTCATATCCCTCAACATATGCCTTTCCAGGTGAAAGACCGACTGCTAAAAGAGCATCAGATTGTGCTTCTGTATAGATTATTTCATATTTTAAATCTGAATCTGGTCTATATATACCTCTATTAGTTCCGTCATTTTTATGTTCTCGAATATCAATATCAAAATTCTTAACAACATAATTACCAGATTCATCGTATGTTCTTCTGGCAAGAGTTTCTTCTAAAACATTATATTCTACTTTGTTAATAATATTTTCTTGAACACCGTTTTCAACTTGAACAATTTGAACAAAATCGGTGTCATCAAAATCATTAATGTTCTTTTTAACTAATGTAATTGAAATAGAAAAACGATCAGCTCCAGGAGCATTTAAGTTTGATGTGCCTGTAGCATTATCATTTAATGAAGATTCTGTAAAAGAATTGATAAAAGATTGTTGAATTTGAAATCCAACACGATATGAAGGGAAGTTAAAATACTTATCAAGAATTACTGTTTGTTCAGAGTTTTTAACAAAATAACCATTTATAAAATAAACCCCTTCTTCAATATGAACACTTGAACCTTGATTAGCGACTGGGATAAATTCATTTAAATCTTTTTCTTCTACCTGACAAGTAATTGCTACACCAGCTGATGTAGTTCCAGAAAGAACTTCATTAGGTTCAAATCTTTTTACATACAAGTTATTAGAATCTAAATTGTTAGATTGATTTTCATATCTAACAAATAAAGTAGCTGGATCAGCATCTTCTGCTTCAACTCCATTAATAATCAATGCTTGAATACCCGAGACAGAACTTGTTACATTAGTTCCAATTAAGTCTGTAATAGAACTTGTTGAATAACTTTGTAATCTCACATATTCATATTCTTTATTGATAGTAAGCGTTCCAGGAATAACCATCGAACCATCTTTAAAGATGTGTTCACCCATACTTCTGATTTGATTTTGAATAATACTTTGAATTTGTGTAAGTTCCCTTGCTTGTACTGCATAGGAAGGTCTAAACAAAATCTTATAAAATAATTTGTCAGGATCAAAATCATCATTATATGGTATTACATTAAAATTAACTTCTGCCATTTTAGTTATATAACCTTAATAAATTTATACTAATATTTATTCATCAAAATTCAATCGTAATTTTTATATCTTCAGTCTGATCTGCTGCTCTTGAAATGGGTCTTCTATTTTCAAAATATATAATTTTACCAGAATCAGGTTTCAATTCAGGATTGCAATACCCAGAAGCAAATACAATATCATTTCCACCTGTTAATGTAATTGTTTCTGATGCAGTAATTGAAGGAGTTTCAAATGCATTTGATAGTGCTCCTGTGACTAGATTTGCGCCACTAAAAGCAACATAATTGTTTGTTGAATTTACGCCATATTCAGGATGTCTTTCTTGAACGTAATAAAGAATGTTATTGGTTGAATCCCAATCAACAACCTTTCCAACAGCACCTGTTGTAGTTTGAGTAATCTTTTCATCTATAATAAAATCTGTAGAAGGTGCTTGATCGAATTTAATTGCATATGTTTGCCTTCTTGTTGAATCTGTGGCATTTGTAGTTGTACCCCAATTATTTGGATTAACAACAATACCTAATTGCCTAAAATCATTTGCAATTGTAAAGTCATCACCCTCTGCTTGTGTCATTTTAACATTCATCATAACAAAATGAGCACCCAATTCTTCAGCAAGATTAGCACCATGTCCATCCCTTGGTGAAATAACTGCTTCAATTTTGCCATCTGCTCCTGTAGCATTTACATCTATATTTCCAGAAGTTGTTAATGCTAAATCAGTATAAATATCAGTCAAATCAATATAACCATAAGTATAACCTGTATTATCTTCTAAACTAGGAGAGACTACACCATTTCCCAAAACTTCTGTTTTTGTAGCACCACTACCGAATGGTTGAATAGCGCCACCAGAAACTACAATCTTAACAATTCCACCTTTACCATCTCCATTGATAGGAGTATAATATGTGCCATCTGTATAACCAGATCCACCAGTAACTCGTACAACATGAATTTTACCATCAACTGGATTTGCTGTTCCTGTTGATGGGACAGGAATAAAATCAGAAGTTAAAAATTTATCAATTTGCTCCACACTAAGAGTGTACATATATTTCAAAAAGTATCCACCATCAGATAAAAATGGTTCCACACTTTCTGATGTTGGTTCTGTTCCGTTATAATTTGCTCCACCATTATTATCTAAAATTTTGTATACTTTGTATTCTGATGTTATGAAAAAATAAGTTGAAAACCATAAAGAATCTGCGCCTGTTGAAGAAAGATTACCAACAGAATCTAATCCGGAAGGAGGTCTAACATCATGCTCATACATGTCATACAAAGTATTATTTGTCCAATTTCTTCTTGGAACTGCAAAAGTTACATCAGCGGATGAAATTCTTTTTGCGGCAATCATGGAATCCCAAATATACATTTCAGATGTAACATCGTCTTGAGGAACTGGTGGTACAGAATCGCTCACGGTATTTGCCACATTATAATTGTCGGCATCAATAAATGATGTATTCTTACCAATAAAAAAATAATATGTGGAATCTAAAGATGAACTTAATCCATCACCAGTTTCATTAAAAGATTCAAAAAATTGTTGTGCATTATGTAATCTAAACTTTTCAGTAATTATTGCTGCCATTTCTTAGTGCCTTTATTTTTTAAACAATATAAATGTTTCCAGACATTGCAGACGCATTTGAACTCTCATAAACTAAATTAGTGTCTCCATTTGGCAATGTCATTGGAACAACAAATTTTGTTATTCCTGTAGATAGTGTTGAAATACCTTCTGTGTAGGTCGTTCCTAGTTGAGAGAATTTAATAACAAAAGGATGACCTCCACCAAGACCGTCATCAAATGCAGAATTATCCCAAATGTATGTGAATCCTCTATATACTACGAAATCTGGATTGTTAGTCAATGAATCGATCCCAGAACCTGAGAATCTGTAATATGTTCCGTTTGCTGTAGTAGATGTAAATATTAATGTTGTTCCTGGAGTTGTATAATTTAAAACTGGACCATTACTTACATCAGTAAGTATTTTGTTCCATGCTCCATTGTGTGAATAATATAAAGCTCCAGTTGTATGAACGTGCATTATCATGCCATGATAAGTAGCAGGATCATAATTTGTCAAATCAGATTCTTGATTCACCATATTAGAAAATTTAATAATATTAGAACCAAAATCTACTTCACCACCAGTTCCAGGTTGAATTGCAATATCAGCATTGGCAGAACTAATAATACTATTGCCTGCTGTATTTAAATCACCACCAAGAGATGGGTTCGTATCCCCTGAAATAGTTAATAATCCCTGAGTTGCAGTTTTAGGCATCCAATGATTCATGGTGGAATCCCATGTCATAACTTGTCCATTAACAGGAGTATGATCAATGGAATTCATAGTTCCTGAAGTCATAACATCTGATAAATCATTTATTTCAAATGCTCCCAAACTAAGAGTGGTTGGCATCCAATGTGCCATCGTTTCATTCCATGTCAAAACTTGCCCGTCAGAAGGATCATGATCAATTGCATTCATTATTCCATTTGTCATCACATCAGACAAATCATTAATTGAAACTGTTAATGTGTTATCATTTGCTGCAATAGTTTTGTTTGTGAGAGTTTCAGTACCTGCCAAAGATACAAAATTGTCATCTGATAATGCACTATTAAATTCAGAAAGTGTTCCAGTAAAACTGGTCAATTCTGATAGATCTATTCTAACAGAATTATTATTTGTATCAATAGTTTTATTAGTCAATGTTTGATTTGTTGCTAACAAAACAACCGTATCAGTTGTTAAGTCAGTACCATTACCAATTTTTGTATAAATTTCTACAAAATTATCATTTATTTTTTGTGCGCCTGTTCGCAAATCATCACCAGTTCCATCATTTGATGTACTGCCTCTACCAATAGGCTGATAAGACATTAGTTTCTCCTACAAAAATACCTTTTAAAATATTTATATGATTTGTTATACAGTTGTTAATACTATTTCACCTGGAGGTGGAACTTTTACAACTTTCTTATAAGCATTATTTGGAATCTTATATTCTTCATCACTTATATATTCTGTTCCTGAATCAAATGTAACATTAGAGTCAAAAGTATTTATATTAGTTTCAAATGAATCTATCGAATCTTGACTACCCCTTTCTAAATTAATCAAATCATTATTTTCTTGCAATACATTTGAATGAACAGATGTTTCGTTAATCTTAAATCTTCCAAACTGAGAAATTGTATAATACTCACCATCAACTACATCAGAATTAGAAATTGTTCTATTAATTCCATACCAATTAGATGCTACATCATTTGTGTCCATTCTTGGTGTAACAAATGCATAGATTGGTAAATTTGCTAAAGATATTCCTCTTACAAATCCTGACTTAACAACTGTTGAAGTCAAATTGACTGTAATTGTTGTTAATGTTGAATCATCAAATGTAAAGTCATCTCTATCCCATGTTATTCCTATTTCACTAAACTTCGCAGTCCAGAAGGTTTGATTTTCCTCATTCTCGTTATATGCATCCATGAGAGTTTCTCGTGGAGCATTGGAAAGGATAATTTCTGCAGGAGGAGGAACATTAATATTTTTCGAATATGCTGTGGCTGGTATTCCAATAAATTCATTCTTTAAAAATCCATTTGACAAAGAGAATGTTATTTTTCTGTTAGAATAATAGCCTGAACCTTCTCCCCCATCTTCTGTCCCTAATATATACTTTGTACTAGAATCAGGCTGATAATATCCTTGTTGAAAAAAGGAATCATCTGTTGTAGAAAGTATTATAAAACCATTCCAGAATATTGTAGTTGAAAATAAACCTCCCGATGTTTGTATTCTAAACCAATAGTGTTGTGTAATTGGAAAGTTAGTTTTACTAAAAATAAACCCTGAATCTGCATCAATACTATCTTCTAAAACTATTTTATCACCATCACCACTTAATCCTTCATCAAAAAGAAGATAACCAGAATCAGAAACATCTATAATTTTTGTTGTTGCAAATTGACTAATTGTATAATATTCACCATCAACAATATGTTTATTTAATTCTGTAATAGATTTTGTACGATGTAATCCATACCAATTTGAAGCAATTTCATCACTATTCATCCTTGGTGTTACAAAAGCATAAATTGGAAGGTTCGCTAGATGTCCATACCCTTTAGCGATTGCAGGTCTATTATTTTTTGCTCTTACTGTTACATTACTACTTAATGTAACTTCTCTAAATTTCTTTTCATTTTTAATAAATCCAGGTTCATTCTCCAGAACAATTCTTCCATTATCTTCAAAGAGTATGCCTTCTTTTCTTAGATTATCAAGTCCAATAACAGATCTATTCGGTTCTTCTCTAACGACACCTTGATATATTGTTCCTAATCTTCTACCAAATAATGAACCAAAAATAATTGGAGAAAATTCTGTGCTTGGAGCACCAGTTAAAAATTTATTTGTAATTCGTGTAATAGAACCTGAAACAAAATCAGATATTACAACTTCACCAAATAAATTCCAACCAGCTGGATGTACAGATCTTTTTACAGCATTTCTCCATTCATTAATGGATTGTGCTACTTTTACAACATATGAAAAGTCTTGATAATAATAACTGTCTTGTAATCTAATTGAAACATTAGAAATCTTACTTTTATCTGAAATATATTTTCCAGATGTTTGTGCTATCGTGCCTACAGATGATTGAATAGTTGCTGGTTTAGAAAAATGAACATATGCACTTGCTCCTGTTACTGAAACAATTCTATCTCCAGAAGAAAAAACTTCATTGGTATTAATCTTCAACATACTATATGTTGCAGAATAATCAATAACAGTACCAGTATGACTTATTAATTCATCACCATTTGCGAACGATCCTTGTACATTTTTAACTACAACATTTCTTTGTAAATTTACATCAGGTGCTGTATTATATTCTAATCCAAAATTTGCAAGTTGGACATTTGTCACATGTCCAACTCCAGGAGATTTAGT
>Ga0209631_10002723_pt1 | contig 20905 bp, 23 predicted proteins | sample COG_08_FD_184752 | JGI IMG/M metagenome (GOLD analysis project Ga0209631, IMG submission 184752) | Pelagic Microbial community sample from North Sea - COGITO 998_met_08 (SPAdes) (version 2) | ecosystem: Environmental > Aquatic > Marine > Neritic zone/Coastal water | place: Helgoland, sampling... | reverse complement strand
AATTTGTTTAAAGTTTTAATGAATCCGATACCATTACCGAACTTCTTGTTTTTGTGACTCCAACCATTGTTGACAATGATCACAATTAAGGGAAAATAAGACTGTAAAAATTTTATTATACTTTTAAGAAAATAATTTCCGATTCATGCAACGTTTAAACATTGATCTGGGCGAAAGAAGCTACGATATTCTCCTTGGATCGGGGCTTCTTGACCGTGTGGGGCAACTTCTTTCTCAGGTTCTTCATCCCAGTCGCATTATCTTAGTCACTCACCCTTCCCTTTTTCGGCTCTATGGTGACAAGGTCTTAGCGGGACTCAAAAAACAAGGCTGGGCTACAGATATCATTGAAGTGCCGGAAGGTGAAACATCAAAATCCCTACAACAGGCAGACATTATTTATGATCGGCTTTTGGATTTCAATTGCGATCGAAAGTCCGTTCTAATTGCGTTGGGGGGCGGTGTCATCGGCGACCTGACCGGGTTCGTGGCAGCCACTTACCAGCGTGGTATTCCATTTGTTCAGGTGCCGACCACATTACTTTCCCAGGTAGATAGCAGTGTCGGTGGTAAAACAGCTGTCAATCATCCCAAAGGGAAAAACATGATCGGAGCATTTTACCAACCTCGGATGGTGATTGCCGATTTGGATACGTTACAAACTCTTCCGCAAAACGAGTTTCGCGCTGGACTCGCTGAGGTAATAAAATATGGTGTTATTTCCGATGCCAGCCTTTTCGACTACCTGGAAAATAATGCAGATAAAATTCTGCAATTGGATCATGAATGTCTCGCCCATATTATTAAAACTTCATGTTCGATCAAAGCCGAAGTAGTGGAGAAAGACGAACGCGAAAGCCATTACCGAATGATTTTAAATTTTGGTCACACACTGGGACATACTATCGAAGCGTTGACAGGTTATTCGCAGTTCATCCACGGAGAAGCTGTGGCAATTGGAATGGTCCAAGCGGCGAAATTATCTCAGCAACTTGAAAAATGTCAGGATGAGGTTCCAAAACGGTTGCGTAAACTGATAAAGAAATGTGGTTTGCCAAGCCAGTGGCCCGACTTGGATTCGCAAGAAATAATTGAATGTCTTTACCATGATAAAAAAACCATGAATCATAAAATCAAGTTTATCCTGGTTAAAGAATTAGGAAGCGTCGAAATTGTCGAAGATATGCCGGAAGCTGATATATTAAAAATGTTGCAATCATAAGTTTAACCACACCTATTAACCTATGAACCGAGTGCTTCACAAAACCATCCTCCTTCTTTTTGTCGGGGCGATTCTTTTGCACCAGTCTGGCGATGAGTCTGAGGCGGCAATTTATAAATGGAAAGACGAATCCGGAAAAACCTATTTTAAAGATAACCCCAATGATTCACTTGATACTTTCTTATCCATAACAACCTCCTTTAAGGAAAGTTTAGCAGAAAGTATCTCTTAGCTTTTTAACTCATATCGACCACATTTGTTTAACGGGGAACATCCTGAGCAACAAAGTATAAGTCATCGCTTGGCAAGAAAACTGAAACCAGAGTTTCTTTTTATCTTGTCCAACTGAAATTTTTCCTTTCTGTGGTACAATTTCTTAAGTTTTAGCTTCTGCCCTGTAGTATTTCTGTAAATGCATTCTTTCCTAAAGAGGTCCTTCCCATTTTAAAGTTTTCTGTTTTATCCAGCGGTAGTGGTGGTAACTCGGTTTACATCGAAGCAGGCGAAAAGCGAATCTTGATTGATGCTGGTTTGAGCGGAAAAAAACTTTCTGCTCGCATGGATCATATTGACCGCAGTTTTACTGGTATGGATGCGGTGTTCGCAACGCATGAACACTCGGATCATATCCGTGGCATCGGACCGCTTTTAAGAAAACATGATTTTCCTTTATATACGACTGAAGGAACCTGGCGACGCGCAAATAGCTCAATAGGAAAGATCAACTCCTTAAATACCATTCGTGAAAATGAGCCGGTACATTTTGGTGAGCTTTGTGTTGAACCTTACTCTACTCCGCACGATGCGGAAGAGTCTGTTGCTTTTGTAATTCGTTATCGGGGCAAGAGTCTCGGCATCGCCACGGATCTGGGGCGAGTCACCCATGAAGTCAAAAATAAATTAAAAAATCTCGATGCGCTATTGGTCGAAGCCAATCACGATATTTCGATGTTGGAGGCGGGTCCTTACCCTTGGGCCACGCAAAAGCGTATAAAAAGTGGTGTCGGCCACCTTTCGAATGAAGCCTGTGGAGAAATATTGGCATCGGTAAAGCATCCCGGTTTAAAATTGGTGGTTTTGATGCATATGAGTGAAACCAACAACCATCCTGAAATTGCAAAAATCACGGCCTTGCAGGCTCTCGGTGAATCGTCTCCGGAAATGCTTTTGGCGCAGCAAGACCATCCGACCGAACTTCTCACCGTTTAACCTCTGATAAATTTTTAATCCGTATGGAATTTGATCCCGATAAAGTCATGGGCTGTTTTCTGGGAATGGCTGTAGGTGATGCCATGGGTCGCTCTGTGAATGGGTTGAAACCCGAAGCCATCGGTCAAATATTTGGAGCCGTCGAAGATTATAAAGATGTAAAAAAAGTGGTAGGAAAAGGCATCAAACGTTATCGCATGAAAGGGTTGTATGGCGCGCCCACACAATTTGCCCTTGCTGTTTGCGATGGCGTTCTGATAAATAAAAAAAAGTTTCTTGAAGAGACTTCACAAAATATTCAAAGCCTTTCCAAAGGAGGTCCCGAAAACCATTTCGGAGTATTCCGAAGTTCCGAGAGTTGTTTGTGGAAAGCCGTTGCTCTGTTAGAGGACCAACCCATTGCAGAACCGACTCCTCAAAGTTCCGCGACTGCGCTATTCACTTCTCTATCTGTTCCTCTCGCCTTATTCCATAAAAAGTGGTCGAAAACTCTTGCGACTCAATGTTTAGATTTGGCTCAGATTTTTAGCAGTCATCCGCAGGAAGTTGTTGCTACCGTCCTGAATGGTTTTCTTGTGACACGATTTCTGAACTTGCAAGAGGGTGAACCCATTTCACAAGGTAAAGAAATTTTACAGGAAGCGGCAGAGATTTGTACTCAAGCCGAAAGGGAGTACCAAGGTAGGATAAATGTGTTCGAAGATGATTCGATAGCTAAATCAAAAAATGCTTTCAGCCGAACTCTGGAAGGATTGATTCTTCAATTGGGGAAATCAGAAAAAGAAGCATTGCAATGGATCGTTGATAATGCTTCGGCCTATACAAAACGAGAGATACGACATGCCTCTCAAGGATTTGTCCTGACTTTAATGCCGTTAGCTTTGCATTGGATGTTAAACCAAGAAAACAGCTTTTTGCTCGCGTCTATTTTTAAGCATGGAAGGGAAACCGAAAAGCTGGGTGCATTGACAGGCGCTTGGAGCGGAGCAGTTCATGGAGCGCAAGTCATTCCTGAAAACTTAAAAACCGGTCTGGTCAATAGCCGTGAAATTCGTTTGAGAGGTGAGGCTTTGTTCCAACGGCGTATGAAAAAAGAAATGAAGCCTCTTGCTGATATGGAAACGGCTTTGACTGCCAAGGAATCAGAAGAAGCAAAACGTTACCAACCGAAAGAAATAAAGAAAATTTTAAAACCGATCGCCATCGATTTTTGGGAGGATGAAGAGGATATCGTTCCTTCAAAGGAAGATCGAGCTCAATGGAGAAAGTTTCAAAAAGAAAAAACCAAGTCTAAACGTGATCGTCGCAAAAACCTTCTTGATGACATTGTTTGATTGTTTTTTTTGTTTAAATTCCTTGTACTGACTTCCCAAACCCTTAATTTTTCGCATATTAGAAAATTTTTGGTTGGCCTAGAAAAACCGTTAACTATTTGAAAATAAATGATTATTTTTTTGGCAAGGTATGCTGTCTGCATTCCAAACATAGCCTGAGTTTTTACGGCTGGTTATCCGCGGTTTTTTATTGAAAGGAGATACCGGTGAAGATCACGAAACATTTTTTCACAGTATGGCTTGTTTTAATTATTTTCTCCGTCTCTTTGGGCTTTGCGGCTCCTGAATCCTTTAAAAAAGTAGCCGAAGTAAAATCAAAAGCGGTCGCCAGAGTAATAAAAAACAGACGAAAGTTGATAAAAAGAAACTCGAAGGTTTTGTGGTTAGTGAGAACCTAAAATTCGGTATGACCCTGGATCAAGCCATTACCCTATTGGGGGTTCCTAAAAAAATCAATGTCAAACGAGGAACCGGACCCAGTCTCGACAGTACTTCTATTGAATATGCCGCGCATGGGGTTATGATTCATACCTTAAGTGGAAAACCAAATGTAAAAGCGATTGAGCTGTTTCGAACTTTCAAAGGGCAGTTCGCAAATGGAATCAAGATGGGGGACAAGGTTCCGACATTAATTGAAAAGTATAGTGTGCCTCAATCGTTACCCCGATAAAGGATTGTATTTCTCCCTAAAAAAATGTGCTGATTTCCACTTGGATTTTTGCGAAGAACAGTAAAATCCTCAGCCACCAACTATTCAAACCCCGCTAGCATGCGAGGCGACTCTGCATTAAGTTTATAAGCATTCAGAATTTTCTGAGCACATTAAAAAGTTAATGTCCTTTTAAGAACATTAATTTCTAATAGAGACTTCTGCTTAAAGAGCCATGCTAGAAGGCGAAAACAGCTTCTTTAATTAAATTAAAATGTGATTCGTTGTTTGAAGGCTGGAGAGCGTGGGCCAGCAACAATGAACCTAGTAGTTCATGATCTGTCTGGTTTTCTTCCAGAATTTTTTTGGCGTTTTCAGCTTGCCCGTGTTCCAAGTATAGAACAGCCAGTAGCAGAACATATTTGTAACTTTCCTGTGGTTGGTTTGGGTCAATGATTTTTTGATAGATCTGAATGAGTTCTTGTGGGTCCCCCGCTTCCAGACAAACTACTTTTTGTACTCGGATCAGACAGAGGACATTGCGAGTCTGCTCAAACCCTGAAATCCATTTTTTAAGTGAAGCCTTAGATTTTCCAGTTTCCAGAAAGGCATCACCGAGAAACAGGTGCGCATCAAAATTCTTGTTCCATGCTTTCAAAGCTTGTTTGAAATCAGATATAGCCAGATCACGCCTATCTTGTTCCCAGTGTTGTTTACCTCGGGCATAAAGGAAACGGCTTTTATTTTTTAACTCTTCATCCCATTTTTCTTTATTGCCTCTTATAAGAGGAAGAATTTTATCTTGGTTGATTAAAATGTTCTTCCAATCCTGTTTTTTTAAATAAGCCTTGCGAAGACGTAACAAAGGCTGAGAGGCTTTCGGATTTTCACGATGTATTTTTTTAAGCAGGTTTATTTCGTCATCGGTGTGATCTGCTTCGGCATATATTGTTGCCAAATCAAACAATACAGAAATATTTTGTGGGTCTTCCGCCAGGGCCTTTTCTTGCAAATCGATAGCTTGAGATATCTTTCCTTCAGAGCAAAGGACTTTTCCTTTAAGGCTCAAGGCTTCAACATGGTTTGGAACAGCATTCAGAACTTTATCCAGAACCGTTGAGGCTTTATCGAGCCTTCCACATAAAAATAAATTTTTCGCTTTTTTATAAAAACCTTCGAGTCGACTGTGCTTTTTTTCGACTCTGCTTTTTTGTAAATCTATTTTCCAGCGAGAGAAGGAGTTTTTTAAATTGAAAGTCCATAATATTGCAACGCTGATCATCACACCTGTAAAAACCGCTGCGAGTAAGAGAATAACCGTCGGCAGTTTGAAAGTCTGATTTTGTGTTAAATGGAAGGTGGATTCATGCGGATTTAAAAACGCAATGTATATGGAAAAGAAAACAAACAGGATAGAGACAACAATATGCTTTAAGGACAAGGTTATGGCTCCCTGGTGTGTTGGGTTTCCTGGTCATCAAGAGAAGCAGCATCATTTTCTTCAATTTCACTTAGGCATTGGGTGCAAAATTCTGCGTACGGCATGATTTCTAACCGGGCTTCAGGGATTTCTGCTTCGCATTGCTCGCAGGTTCCATATTTATCTTGTGCGACTTTTTCTAATGCCGCTTCCACTTGTTTTAATTTATTCCATTCCTGCTTTTCAAGGTCTCCCTGTAACTTGCGGTCGTAGGAGCGTGCGGCATCATCACTGATATCAGCCATATGTTCTGCTTCATTCTCTTTACCGCTGATTTTTTCAACTTCGCCAACGATTTCCGCGCGAATATTTTGTAAAAGCACTTGCAACTGTTTTAATTTATTTTTTTTCATTTTTCCATCAGTGATGATAGGGATTGCTATTCGCCCACTGCCTTGATAACTGGAACATCCCCCCAAAGACGTTCGAGGTCGTAATGAAGACGGGCCTCTTTATGAAAAATATGAGCTATTAAATCGCCGAGGTCTACCACAATCCAATATCCGCCTGAGTAACCTTCAACTCCGAGGGATTTGATTTTAGCCTGATGGCATTTTTCAAGGATGGCATCTACGATAGATTGCGCTTGAACTTTTGAATTAGCGCTACAGATCATAAATGAATCTGTAAGGTCCGACCTGTTCCGCAGGTCCAGAATGAGAATATCAAAAGCCTTTTTCTCGGATGCAGCATCTACTGCTAATTGCTGCACAGTATTAAATTTTTCTCTCATTCAAGCCACTGTTGGAGGGGAATCATCCCGATAAAGTCGATGTCGCATAATATAATGATCAACGGAATCGGGCAACAAGTTTTTAACCTCTTCTCCCCGGTGAATTCGCTGGCGAATTTCTTTGGATGAAATATCAAGTGGGGATATTTGAAAAAAAGTTACCCCGGTTCCTTTCTCGAGGTTTTTAAAAACTTTTACATCCGTTGCAGAACTTGTAGCGCGATCATTCGTCGCTGAGGTGCTTAGGGTAAGTTTTTTTTTAACTGAATCTGAAACTTGTAATTCGGCACCAGGTCGAGTGCCCACCAAAATATTACAAAAATCCAGGAGCTGCGAGCATTGCTTCCATGTATCAATATCCTGAAACGCGTCTGCCCCTAATATGAGAAACATATTCCACTCAGGGTGATTTAATTGCAACTCTTTCAGAGTTGCAATGGTATAGGAAACCAGGTTCTTATTTATTTCCACTTTATCTATAGAAAAACGAGGCAGGCCTTCAAGTGCCAGAGTGAGCATAGATAGACGATGTTCGCAAGATACCGGCTCAAGAGCTAATTTATGTGGAGAACGGTATGCAGGTATGAATACGACCTTTTCCAGATTGAAAAATCTTTGTGTTTGCTCGGCAAGATTTAAATGTCCGTTATGCACCGGATCAAAGGTACCTCCTAGCAGGCCTATTTTTTTCATAGAATCAGTCATAGCCTAAATCGTTCCATAAGATCAAGATGATCGCAAGTCACATTAAGTTTTCGCCCAAGAAAAAATCAAATAAGACCGGATTTTTACAAAAATTGTCCTTTTATGCAATTTTTCACTTGATCTTGGGCGTGAGAATTATATGAGCTTCTGTAATATATTATTTTTATTTGAGTTATAATGGCCTAATTATATTTTCAGAAAAAGGCATAGAGTTTGCTTTATCAAAAACCAAAAGCACCAAAACGTTTATAGTACCTAACTTGGTTAATTAATTTACGGGAGAAAAAAATGCTATCGAGATTTAGAAATGTTAAGGGTGAAAAGGGTTTTACTTTGATTGAATTGCTGATTATTATCGCTATTATTGGTATTCTGGCGGCCATCGCAATTCCACAATACGGTGCTTATAAAGATCGAACTTACAACTCAGATACTCAGGCTTCTTTGCGTAATTTGTTTGTAGCCTGTAAGGCTTTTTGGGCAGACAATGGGGTTGAGGGTAATTGTACCGCGGCCAGTGTTACCAATGAGACTTATGGATACACCGATTCTGCCAACGTTACCATTACCGATGGTACGGGTACGGAGACAGCCTTTACAGCAACAGCTATAAATAGTGCAGGTGGCAATGCCGCAGGTTATGGTATTGACGCCGCTGGAACCATTTCCGCACTTAAATAATGATTTGATGATTCCCTCCTTCGCCAAGTGTGAAGTAAGGAATTTTTTACCTCTCATTTAAGCTGGGACCAGGCAATCACAGCATCGAATTTTCTTATGTTCCTGTAGGATTAAAAATGAGAACTTATATCAGCAGTTTTGCATTAATCTTTATAGTACTTTTATTTTTTTAAACAGACAAAGATACGACAATGAAACTGGTTACCCTGTTACCTTCAGCTACGGAAATTATTGCAAGGTTGGGGTTAGAAAAAAATCTTGTTGGTGTTTCACACGAATGCGATTTCCCTGAAGCGGTTGCCTCGCTTCCAAAACTTACCTCAAGCAGAATCAATACCGATTTGTCGAGTGGCAACATTCATCAATCTGTAATGAAAGTGATGAAAAGCGCTGTCTCTGTTTACGACCTCGATGTAGACCTTTTAAAATCTCTCCAACCCGATTTTATAATCACTCAAGATTTGTGCGATGTTTGTGCCGTTTCGTTTGAGCAGGTCGAAAAGGCTTGTCAGGAAGTCCTCGACAAAAATACGCGAATCATTTCTCTCAAACCAAAAATGCTCGGCGATATCTGGGACGATGTGCAAAGCGTAGCCGACCAATTATCAGTCAGCTTAAAAGGGTGCGAGTTTAAGGCTGAAGCAGATGCAAGAATCAAAGCAGTTCAAACGCGGAGTGAAAATAGTATTGCACCGAAGGTGCTGACCGTTGAATGGCTTGATCCTATTTATATCGGTGGTATGTGGTTGCCAGAAATGATCGATATAGTGGGAGGTCAGATATGTATCGCTAAAAGCGGGCAACTCGCACCAGTTGTTAAAAAGGAAGACCTTGTAAGAATAGAACCCGATGTGGTGGTGGTCAAACCCTGTGGATACAAACTCGACCAAACCTTGAAAGAACTCGATTTATTAAGAGAGCAGCTCCCTGACTGGAAAAATCCTCCGCGGATTTATCTAGTCGATGGCAATTCCTATTTCAATCGCCCCGGCCCACGTATTCTCGATTCCCTGGAAATTCTCGCTTATTGCACCCACCCGGAACTCTTCGCCGATTTTGGCGAACGTTATAAAGCAGCCATAATCGAACTCGGCCCTGAAAATTAGTTTTTCATACTTCCCTTTCTATCGAAATCCCATCACCTAGCCCGTCAAGCTCTCAGATGATAGAGCTTGAGTCCCGCGCAAGGGAGAGGGATTGAATTAAGGCTAAAAGGAGTAAAAAGGACTTTTTCAAGTGCTAAAGAAGCATCGACTGCTATCAAGAATAATGCAGACCAGCCTCCCATGCTAATGAGTTGAATTTTAAGGAGTAATTCGATATAATCTGGGTATGGCTATGCAAAAGGATTTTATTGTAATTGGCTCTGGCGTTGCTGGACTGACCTTTGCTCTCAAGGTTTGCAAATTCGGATCGGTCGGTATCATCACCAAAGATGCTTTGGAAGAGTCTGCCACGAAATATGCCCAAGGCGGTATTGCTTCGGTGATGGCGGAAGATGATTCTTTCGAGTTGCACGTTCAGGATACGGTAGAAACAGGACGCGGACTCTGTCACGAAGACTTTGTGCGTATCGCCTGCCGTGAAGGCCCGGCGAGAATCCGTGAATTGATTGATCTGGGAGCGCAATTTGATTTGCGCGGCACGGAATTCGATTTAGGAAAAGAAGGCGGTCATTCCAAACGTCGCATTCTTCATGCCCACGATCTCACGGGTTGGGAAATTGAAAAAACACTAATCGAAGCGGTACACGCTGTAAAAAATATAGAAATTTTTGAGCACCATATGGCTATCGATCTGATCACCAAGGCCAGGCTCGATGACAAAATTCAACCGGGCAGTTCTGATGATGAGGCGTTGGGGCTTTATGTGCTGAACCATAAGACGAGTCAGGTAGAAACCATGGTGGCCGATGTGATCTTGCTCGCCTCAGGGGGAGCAGGAAAAGTTTATCTCTATACGTCCAACCCGGATACCGCTACAGGAGATGGCATCGCCGTTGCTTATCGGGCGGGTGCGAAGATTGCCAATATGGAGTTTTTCCAGTTCCATCCCACTTGTCTTTTTCATCCTAAAGCAAAATCGTTTTTGATTTCTGAAACGGTGCGCGGTGAAGGCGGCATTTTGTGTTTGGAAAATGGCGACACGTTCATGGAGAACTACCATGACTTGGGTTGCCTCGCGCCACGCGATGTAGTCGCTCGCGCCATTGACTATGAAATGAAAAAGAGCGGTGACGATTGTGTTTATCTTGATGTCACGCATCTAGAAGGTTACCGTATTCGCGAGCGCTTCCCGAATATTTACAAAACCTGTCTTGAATTCGGTTTTGATATGTCTAAAGAGCGTATTCCTGTTGTGCCTGCGGCCCACTATATGTGCGGTGGACTGATTGTTGATGCGAACGGACAAACGAATATCAAAAGATTGTTTTCCAGCGGCGAAGTTTGTTTTTCTGGATTGCATGGTGCCAACCGACTGGCTTCCAATTCGTTGTTGGAAGGACTGGTGCTTTCGCATCGTGCTGTTGACAAGGCAGTGAGCTTGTTTAAAGAATCGAAAAATTCACATAATCAGTTGGAACAAATTCCTGCATGGGACCCTGGAAGTGCGGTAGACAGTGACGAGTCAGTTGTGGTTTCGCATAACTGGGATGAGATACGTCGTTTGATGTGGAATTATGTTGGCATTGTTCGTTCCGACAAACGTCTCAAGCGAGCGGAGCGTCGCATTCAACTTCTTCTGGAAGAAATTCAGGAATACTACTGGAATTTTAAAATCACTAAAGACACTTTAGAGCTTAGAAACATTGCTATCACCGCTCAGTTGATTATTCAAGGTGCGTTGACGCGAAAAGAAAGTCGAGGCTTGCATTTCAACCTCGACCACCTGGATACGGATGATGAAAACTGGAAACGCGATAACGTTTCTCAGGACACCGCCCGTAGATTGATAACCCCGATTAACCCGAGAATAGTGACCCATGAGTGAAGAAAAAACAGTACATATATTGATTCGAGATTTTTTTGGTGTGGTTGCATTTGCCTTTACCGTATTCGGCTTTATGGCACTGATAACTTTTTCGTCTGGTGACCCCTCCTTCAATAAAAGCGTGACGGGAATGAACGTGGTCAATTCCGGCGGCATGGTAGGAGCCTATCTTGCAGATGGACTGGCACGTGTTTTCGGCAGTGGTTCTTTCTTTTTTCCCGTTATCACTGCAATCTTAGGCTGGGCATTGATTCGCAGTAAGCAGGTTCAAAACTGGACGTTAATTTTAGGTTCAGGAACTCTGTTTCTGATAGGGCTTTGTTCTTTGCTGGCTATAAAGTTTACTGCCGATCCTTTCTTCGGCAAAGCCGTACCTGTAGGTGGTTTGGTCGGCGATGGGCTGGGAGGGTTTCTGGTTACTTGGTTGAATCCTTCTGGAGCCGTGTTGACCCTCATAACATTATTGTTTATTTCATTCATGGTTATGACTCGCCTCGAAGTCAATGTTCTTGTCGAAACTGTAGGCAAAATTGTTTCTATGATAGGTGCTGGGTTGTGGTTGGGAGCGAATGGTCTAAAAACTCTGACGATAAAAACGTTGGAAGGGATGGGAAAAACTTTTCAAGGAATGAAATCCACATTTGAAAAAATACAGAAGGCGCGCGCTGAATCCGCTGAAGCTAAAATAAATGACAGCGATCCGGTTATTGTCACTCGCTCGCGTCCTGAACCTGTGGTGATACAAACTAAAGAAAAGCCCGAAAAAAAGAAAAAGGAAGAAAAGCAAGACTTTGTAGTGCAAGACCATTTTCCTTTTATGGGCTCATCCAGCAATTATCAGGTTCCGCCGTTATCCTTGTTAAACGATATACCACCTGATATCGGTACAGATACGAATAAGGCGCATAAAGACATATTAGCAAGCAGCGCGATTTTGGAGAAAAAGCTGGCGGATTTTGGAGTCCAGGGTCGGGTCGTTCAAGTTTTACCCGGTCCCGTTATCACTATATTTGAATACGAACCGGCTCCGGGAATAAAAGTGAGTCGCATTTCTTCTCTTACGGATGATTTGGCTTTGGCGATGCGTTGTTTGAGCTTGCGCATTCTCGCCCCTGTTCCAGGCAAGTCCGTAGTCGGGATTGAGATTCCCAACCTTCGCCGTGAAACCATTTATTTTAGAGATGTTATGGAATCGGATGAATTCCAAGGATCGGATTCTAAATTGACTTTGGCAATCGGTAAAGACATTACCGGTGAGCCGGCAGTGCAAGACCTCGCAAAAACACCGCATTTACTCATGGCGGGGTCGACTGGGTCAGGAAAAAGTGTTGGGCTCAACTCCATGATATGCAGCATCTTGCTCAATGCCACTCCAGATGAAGTTAAGATGATTATGATTGATCCTAAAATGCTGGAGCTTTCTGTTTACGATGGCATCCCGCATCTCATCGCGCCGGTGGTCACCAATCCAAAAAAGGCGGCGGCGGCGCTGCAGTGGGCTGTTACCGAAATGGAATCGCGCTACAAAATGATGGCAGAGCGCGGAGTCAGAAATATTAATGGCTTTAATGACCTAGCTGAAAAACTTCAAAAAGAATATGAAATAGAATTTAAAAAACATGAAAAAGCAAATAAAGGTTTAAAACCTGTCAGCGAAGACAATGAAGATGAGGAAGAAGAAGTGTTGCTTCCAGAACCCCCTGCAAAACTTCCTTATATAGTTGTGCTCATTGATGAGTTGGCAGACTTGATGATGGTTGCATCGAAAGGTGTTGAAGACTCTCTCACTCGTCTGGCACAAATGGCTCGCGCGGCAGGCATTCACTTGATCGTCGCAACGCAACGTCCGTCGGTAGATGTGTTGACCGGAATCATCAAAGCTAATTTCCCAACCCGAATGTCGTATAAGGTAACTTCGCGGGTGGACTCGAGAACCATTCTCGATGCAATGGGTGCCGATAAATTATTAGGCCGAGGGGATATGCTCTTCCTTCCACCGGGATCATCCAATTTGCTAAGGCTGCATGGGGTCATGGTCAGCGATGAAGAGATTGAAAAAATTGTGGGTTTCATTAAGAAACAGGCGAAACCTCTTTATGAAGAAGATATTTTTCAAGCCGCCGAGATTGAAGCAAAAGATGAAGCGGAAGAAGAGGAATATGATGACAAATATGATGAAGCATTGGCTATTGTTGCTAAAGAAAGGCAAGCGTCCATTTCTTATATCCAGCGACGCTTGAGGATAGGCTATAATAGGGCTGCACGAATCATAGAAACCATGGAGCGAGAAGGGGTGGTAGGTCCATCTGATGGAGTCAAACCCCGTGAAGTCTATGTCAGCCCGATTGAAACTGAATAGGATTGGGGTTGCCGTATTACTGGTGACTCTTCTAATGCCTTTTGCCCAAAAGGGCGAAGCCGCCATCTTTTCTTATAAAGATGAAAAAGGGGCGATCCATTTTACTGATGACCTTTCAAAAATACCGGAAGAGTTCAGGGAAAATGATAAGGGATTCCGCAAGCATAAAGAAGACCGAAATTCGCATCGGTCCACGCCTATAATCATCCCATCGGTTCCGATAGAGGTTCCCGGAGTTATTTTAAACTCTGGCGAAGTCCAGGTTCCCCTCATACCAGTAACCGGTGGGAATTTCCTCGTCGATGTTCTTCTCAATGGCAGAGTCAAAGCTCGTCTCATGCTCGACACTGGTGCGTCTTTTATCACACTCTCTGAAGACATAGGTCAAAAGCTGGGGATCTTTAATGGCGGCATGTCTGCTGAGATGCCTTTCAACACTGCGAGTGGAGAAGAATGGATGCCGCTGGTGGCCTTGCAAACCGTTAATGCAGGAAACGCACAATCACAATTGGTTGAAGCCTCTCTTGCAAAGCATATTAAAGATATTGATGGATTGTTAGGAATGAGTTTTCTCGGTGACTATCGCTTCGAAATAGATCGAACCAACAAACGTCTTACTTTAAAGCCACCCAACCAGCAGGGAGAAATGACCTGGGGAGGAAAATCAGGAAAATGGTGGAAAGGTCGCTTTGAGTATTATGATTCGTCGATAAGAGATTTTGACCGCCGCGCAAAACAGATGCAACGTAAGGGACACCAGAAAGCCAGCAACATGGTCATGACGGCTGAATTTTATAAAGACCTGAAGCAGAAATTGGAAAGCCGCGCCATGATTGCGGGTGTGCCGCAAAACTATCGTTAGTTCAATGGCATCTTCACCCCATATTTTATTTCTATTCATGGGTGCCAGCAACCTCGCCCGCGGTTATTCCTTGCTCACCCGCCACATTTCAAGTTGTTTTGGAAAAAATAAAACGGAGTTCTTAAATGCTCTCGGTCCAGGTCGTGGATTTTGTGCCAGAGGTGGAATGTTCAATTTCACTTACCCGCCCATCCAGGATTGTCGGATTCTAGAAGTTGCCAAAAAAAAATCTTGCGACATTCGGGCTGTACTGATTACAGATATAGGCAACGATCTTATGTATGGCGTGTTGGCCGATACTCTTATTGAAAGTCTGGACGGATTGATCGGCAGAGCATTGCAATGGGATGCAGAAATTTTTCTGACTTCCATTCATGTTAATCTGAAAAAAGATGTCAGCCCGACCATGTTTTTTATTTTGAAATCTTTTTTTTACCCAGGTAGTAGCATCACTCATGAAGAGGCAGATTTGTTCATCACAAAGGTGAATGGTTATCTAGAAGAGAAAGCCAGAAAAAACGAAAGAGTGTATTTAATTTCAGAAATGAAATCTTTTACAGGTATAGATAAAATCCATTACAGCTTTTTGAAAACACATTCGGCTTGGGAAAAAATCGCGAATGAAATTTGCCATGTGTTAAAAGTACCTGTCCAAAAAAAAATGCTATTGGCAGATGGGATTTCTTCCATTATTGCCAATCTTTACCGCTTGATCTTTTGCGATATGTTTCGTTTTAAGAAAAAGGGACGTGAATATTTTTAGGTAAATTTATGGGCTATTTTCTGGCAGGTCTCCGACTGTTTATCTATATATGGGTATTCGCTATTTTTTTTCTGATAGGAGCGGTGGTTCATATTTTATTATTTTTTTCTAAATCGCAACGGTTTAAATGGATTTCATTTTTTACTCGTTGGTGGGCCAAAACTACTTGTTGGGTTTTAAATTTTCAATTTAAAATTGTTGGAGAAAAAAAACCCGAACCGGGATCATTAATTGTCTCCAATCATATTGGCACTCCCGATATATTTATCCTTGGATGTTGTTTTAAGGGATTCTTTGTTTCGAAAGCAGAAATTTCAGACTGGCCTTTTTTCAATTTACTAGCTTGGCTGGGAATGACAATTTTTGCCGACAGAAAACATAAACGGCAGGTTAGGTCTATTATCCAGAAAATAGAAACGCGATTAAATGCCGATTGTTCGGTGATATTATTCCCGGAGGCGCAGGCTACAGATGGAACGGAGATTGTCCAGTTCAAGTCGGCGGTGTTTGAGTCGGTTGTCCAGGCGGGTCGAACGGTGGTTCCCGTAGCTCTGCAATACCATGATGGCAATCAACCGACAATCGCGTATTATGGCGATTCGTTTTTCAAGCATATGATAACGTTATTGAAAAATCCACGGTTACAGGCCACCGTTTTTGTTTTGCCGGAAATTACTGCGGGACTGAGTAGGCATCAATTAGCTAAAATAAGTTATGAGTCTGTTCGTAATCGGTACTTGAACAGGGAAGAAGATTGACAGTAGAAAAATTACTTTTGTCATGGACTTTATTTTGTAATTATCAGAACGTGGCAAAACTTTCGACAACTTAAATTTTCAAAGGCGTAAAAATGATCCATCCTTTTAAAGGTACAAAACCGGAAATTGATGCTTCAGCCCTTGTGGTTGATAGCGCGCAAATTATTGGCGATGTTAAAATCGGTGAAGAGAGCAGTGTTTGGTTCAATGCTGTAATTCGTGGAGATGTCAATTACATTCGCGTTGGTAAACGAACTAATATTCAAGATGGTTGCGTTTTACATGTGGCTCGAAAAACTTTACCGCTGGAAATTGGCGATGAAGTAACTGTAGGCCACAATGTAACCTTGCATGCCTGCACAATCGGCTCGCAATGTCTTATTGGTATGGGAGCTATAGTAATGGATGGTTCTGAAATAGGAGAACATTCGATTGTCGGGGCGGGATCATTGGTAACCCCCCAAACAAAAATTCCTCCTAAAAGTTTGGTGCTCGGGTCCCCTGCGAAAGTAAAACGTGAGTTGACCGAAGAAGAGATACGGGGAATTCGTGAGTCCGCCGCCAATTATGTCGGTGATATTGAAACCTATTTGGATTAGAGGATGAGTGAATCCGCAAAAAACTCCATGCCGATTGCGGTGATCGGCGGAAGTGGTGCTTATCATCTTCTTGCTGATCAAGTATTAGGAAAAGAAAAAAAATGTCTAAGTCTAGACACGCCTTATGGTGCAAGCGCACCGATTCATCATTTTATTAGTGATGATCTGGAATTTCTCTTTCTTTCTCGCCATGGTGAAACGGATTATTCTCTGACCGCTCCGTTTGTGAATTACCGGGCCAATATTCACGCGCTAAAAGAATGTGGTGTTCGGAGGATCATTGCCTGGTCGGGGCCCGGTATCATTAACACTGCATTTAAACCGGGTGACTTTGTGGTGCCGCACGACATAATTGATGAAACACGCAATCGCGCCACCACCTTTTTTGACAATACGGGAGTCGGATTTATCCGGCAAAGCCAGCCCTTCTGTCCACAAATTGCACATACCTTGCATGACGTTTTACACGATAGTGGTTTGCCGCATCACGAGCAGGCGGTTTATGCCTGCACCGAAGGGCCGCGACTGGAAACGCCGGCAGAGATAAGGAAACTACGTATCCTCGGTGCTGATCTTGTCGGCATGACCTTGGCACCGGAAGCTTTTCTGGCGCGCGAAAAAGAGATTTGTTATACCCCATTTTGTTACCTCACCAACTACGCTGAAGGAGTGAAACCGCGAGAATTTAAAAAAGGCGAATTGTTTGAAGGTATGCAAACAGAAGAAGAGAAAAAACATGTAGACGCGTCTATACAAAAGTTCCCCGCACTCATCCGAGCTGTGTTTGAATCGTTAAAAGAAGAAGAACGAGCTTGCGATTGCTCAGAAGCCCTACGCCGGTATAAGAATAAAGGCATGATATAAACTTTTGTATGAGGCGTTTTAGAAGTTCTATTTCTAGAAGCCCAACGGTTATAGTCCGCTCAAAAATGTTCCGGCCTATTACCCCCGGGCGTTGTCCGGTCAGTCGGGCCAGGCTTCGAATCCACCTGTCATGCTGTAGACTTCTTTGAAACCTTGCTGGGAGAGATATTCGGCGGCACCGCGGCTGGAATTGCCGTGATAGCAGCAGACCACCAGAGGAGTTTCCTTATCCGTTTTTTCAACGTAGTCTTTAACATTTTGATCGCTTAAAGAAATGGCATTGGGAATGTGACCCGAAGCATAGGACCCGGGGTCGCGAATGTCTACCACGTTTACTGAACCTTCTTCAACCATTTCCTGTACAAGGTGAGGGTTTATTTCTTTGAACATGGGGATTCGTCCTTTAAAACGTTAAAAAATTTAATTCAAATTTCTATTTTTTTCATCTTAGACTTTTAGATGATGGGATGGATAAAAAGTCTCTTAAAAAAGTAAGGATAAAATGAATTTATCACAACTGGAAGAAAATTTTAAATCGGCTTGTATAAAGGGCGATTGGGCGGATATTGTGCAAAAGGCTGTTGTTTTTTCCAACGGATGTCAGGAAGTGAGGAAATACGATGCAGCAATAGTCTGCCTGAATAAACTCGCCTTGGATGTGAAAGTGTATAAAAAACTACTAGCAGTGGTTTTGACCGCTCTAGGAACCGCCTATTGGGAAAAAGCGCAACTGAAAAAGGCTTTGGAGCAATTTGAAAAGGCTTTGCTACTATTTAAAGAAACCGATGACAAGGCAGGAAAAGCCGCGATTCTTTCTATTGTGGGTATCACCTATTGGAGAAAATGCGAGTGGGACAAAGCCTTGGAAATTCTGGAAGATGCTTTAAGCTTAAAACCGGATAGAGAGGAACGATTCGCTTCTTTGTACGGAGCGTTTGATCGAGGATTCGCTACTTTGAAAAATCGAATACGACTTGGAAGGGAATTGGAGCAGCCTATAAAAATTTTGCAGCCTTTATTTTCTTCTACCGCACTTCATCTCATAATGGGGAATATGGGAGCATTTAGAACCTGCCTTGCAGAATCGGAGACTCTTGCCAAACAAACAGGGGAGAGTGATATTCTTAAAGCCACCCTGGGGCTTTCAAAGTTAGCTAGCCAAGTTTGAAGAAAGTCAGTTCATTTTTGTTGTGAAACAAGTGGATGACTTTACTGTCAGGAATCGCGGCAAATTTCTTTATGATAGCCGTTTCCGGCTCGCCCTTGAGCTTGATCGTGCAGATGAAGTTTTTACAGATTCCTGAGTCGATCCAAATCGATAGCCAGTCATAGAGTTTTTCCGGGTAACAAATTACATCGGAAAACAGCCAGTTGACCGGCTGCCCTTTTTCAATAAACTCTTCTGGCAGTAAGGAAAAAGCATCGCGTTTTTCAAACGACACCCCTTTCAAATTTGAAATTTTTTCATCGAGAGGAGAGCGGTCTATACTCAGGACTTCAGCTCCGCATTTCTGGATTACCCAAGCCCAACCACCGGGGCTGCCACCGATATCAATGCAAAATTCTCCTTCTACCGGTATTTTGCCAGCCAGAGTTAGAGATTCATAAAGTTTTAGATAAGCGCGATTGGGCGGCCCGTTTTTATCTTCGATGAAAGAAGGCTCTCCATTGGGGAATGGACTCGAACAATCCACAGAAGCAAGTAATGTGTTCTCATCGAGAAGGCACCAGGATCCAGTCCCTTGGGAAGGGAGCGGTGTTGAGAACAATATTGGTTGGGGTTTGCTGGAGTTTAATTTTTCCTGAATAAGTTGGGCACGCCGATGCAACGCGAATGAATAAAGGCACCAATTGCGCTGAATAGATTTTAATTTTTTTGCCGCATCATTGATCGAGTTGACGGACAAGGTAACGGGGTTCTTCCAGATATTCTGTGCCCAATGCGCGTTCACGAAAGGCTGGCTAGAAAGAATGAGTCGGTCGTGAACAGAAATCACTCCATCCACTTCTTTTAAAAGAGGCTCGCTCAACCCCTCCGATGCAAGATATGCAGATTTGATTTCAGCAGTCATTATTGCTAATTACCACTTTGTGCATGGAAAAACGGAGGCTGATGTTTTTCATTTCTGAGATGCTGCCTTCTCAAATTGCTCGGCTGCTTCATTGAGGATTCTTTCTGCTTCTTCAAGGTCTCCAAACCCGTTGGATTTCATTTTTCCTGTTCCTTTATAGTTTGTGAACCATAGTTCTAAAATTTGGGTGATTCCGGGGAATTTCTCATCAAGTTCTTCAATGGAATCTGTTTTCTTTAGTGGAGAATTGAATTGAACGGCGATCAGTTTGTCGTCTTGCTCACCCTTGTCTAAAAGTTTCAAAACCCCAATTAGCTTTGCAGATACCACCTGGCCTCGATTAAGGGGAGGGCCCAAAAGGATAATATCCAGTGGGTCATCATCCCCACCGGATTCCTTCGACAATAAAGTTCTTGGGACCATTCCATAGTTACCTGGATAGCCAATATATTTTAAAACTCGGGGTCGTCCTTTTTTAAAGTTCCATTTTAAATTGCCGTCTTTTTTATCCACTTCCCATTTTTCAGTCCTCCCAGCCGGAACTTCGATAACGGCTTGAATATTTCCAGCTACATCTCTACTGGGCGAGTGTTTCAATAAGTTATTTGGGGACGAAAGGGTAAAAGGGTCGGTATATTTTAATGCGGGTGCGATTCCGCAGGGTAAATTGCAGGAAATTGCCGATGTAGGGGTGGAATGAAAAAGTAAGAATAAAAGGGATATTGTCAAAATTTTCATGTGTCGCTCATGTGGTTCCACCTCTGTGCCAGTGAAGTATTTTTAAGGATTTAGCAGGTATTACCTGCACGGCTTGAAATTTATGGTTACGCAGAATAATATAAACCTTCGATGACACGGAAGGAAAAATTCTTTATAAAATCTAACCATTATCGAACCCAATAAATTTTAAGATATTACAGTTTTTTTTGTGAATATTGAGGCTATTTGCATGGTAAAGATTTTGCTCGTCGAAGACAATGAAATGAAACGAGACATGCTGTCTAGATGGCTAAAAAGGAAAGGTTACGAGGTTTTTATCGCTGTTGATGGTCAAGAAGGGGTCAATATGGCAACTTCAGAATCTACTTCCGTGATCCTCTTGGATATGAGTCTCCCCACTATGGACGGTTGGGAAGCGGCTCGCAATTTAAAAGCAAATACGGATACCAAAGGCATCCCTATTCTAAGGCTTTCCGCTCATGCGATTACTTCGGATCCAGATAAAGCCATTGCCGCTGGCTGTGATGATTAGGATTCAAAGCCTATATATTTCAATCATTTGCTGGGTAAAATTCAAGCTTTATTGTGAACCTCCGATGACGGATGACTAAGAACTTGTCCTGAATAAGGAAGCCGCACTCGAACTTTGCGATGATGATGAGGGTTTATTTCTTGAAATCGTGCAGGCCTATCTTGAAAATGCAATGGAACATTCCAAACATTTATTATATGCCCTTGAGGCAGCCGATGCTCATCAGGTGGAAGAGCGGGCATATGCTTTAAAAGGGGCTTCTTCCAACATTTGTGCCGGCCCGGTTCGGCAAGCGGCACAATTATTGGAACGGGTACGGCGTAGTGAAGACCTCAGCGAGGCACCGCATCTTTATAAGGTTTTTAAGAAGGA
>Ga0209631_10002718_pt1 | contig 20935 bp, 8 predicted proteins | sample COG_08_FD_184752 | JGI IMG/M metagenome (GOLD analysis project Ga0209631, IMG submission 184752) | Pelagic Microbial community sample from North Sea - COGITO 998_met_08 (SPAdes) (version 2) | ecosystem: Environmental > Aquatic > Marine > Neritic zone/Coastal water | place: Helgoland, sampling... | reverse complement strand
CCGCACGGTCGTCGGCGCACTCAGTGCAAGGAGTGCGGTGGGGCATCAATCTGCGAGCACGGTCGTTTACGCTTTCAGTGCAAGGAGTGCGGTGGGGCATCAATCTGCGAGCACGGTCGTAAACGCTCTAGATGCAAGGAGTGCGGTGGGTCTGCAATCTGTGAGCACGGTCGTCAGCGCTATCAGTGCAAGGAGTGCGGTGGGAAGGGAATCTGCGAGCACGGTCGTGAGCGCTCTCATTGCAAGGAGTGCGGTGGGTCAAAGATATGCGAGCACGGTCGTCAGCGCCATACTTGCAAGGAGTGTCCGAGCGCAGCACGCGTGTAATACAATTCTAAGGTTTAGTCGTGTTATTTCCGAGTATGTGTCGATTCTATCTGATGCGATCGTCATCTCTCGTCTAATCACCCGAACTTCTGAGCGACGTAGTCCATGGCGCGCTGCTTGACGTGCGCTATGCGCTGCTTGTCCCCGGCTTCGCGCTCAAAGTTGAGGTACCGCTTGAACAAAAACTTCATGCTCTTGGGGTTGAGGTCCAAGTGCGTGGCCCTCTCCAGCAGCGACCGTGTGCGGTCCGGGTCGCCCTGCTTGATCTCCTGGTCGATGTAGGTGCTCCAGATGTCGGTGCGCTTGGGGTAGTTGCGGAGGATGGACTCGAACATGGTCCGACCCCGTTCAACCGAACCTTCCCGAATCTCGAGTAACGCCGTCTGCACCAGCACCTTGACGTGCTTGCGCTTGGGCAAGGACTGGGTGGCGCGATCGAGCGCCTTGCGAACGCTCTCCGGGTCCGCGTTCTTATCCCCGACGTGGAGAATATGCGCGCGAATGTGCGCGAGCCACACCTTGGCGGACTGCCCGAACCGCCTCGTCGCCGTCTTCAGAGTCTGCGCCGCCATGTCATCCTGCCCGGAGCGTTCGTATATTCCCGCGAGCGTGAGGTGGAGCTTCTTCGGGTTGGCAACCTTGGTGGCGCGGTCGAACAGCTTGAGCAGCGCCTCGCGCGGTGACGGCTTCCCGTGGAGGTTCTCGAGGTTGAGGTACGCCACCCACACGTTCATGCGCTCATCCTCGTCATCCGCCGGGATCGCCTTGATCGCCCTCTCCGCCACCGAGCGCGCCTCGTCGTACGCGGCGACTGACATTTGAAACGCCATGAACCTGAGCCAGACGTACGATGACCGCGGGGAGGACAGGATGAGCTTCTCAAAGTCCTGCGCCGTCTCCGGGGCGGCGTCCGCCTTGTCCCGCAGCGCCTGTTCCCGTCTGTGAAGCTCGAGCTCCTTTTGCGCCTTCTCCTTGGCTCGCTCGCGCTTCGATTTGGACTTGGATTTCGGTCCCTCGTCCTCGTCGGAGTCGTCGCCGTCCTCGTTCTTGCCGGCCTTATCGTCGTCCCAGTCGAAGCCGATGTCCTCGTCGACCGCGGCCTTGTCGTCCGAGTCGGAGTCTTCGTCTTCGGAGTCTTCGTCATCCGAGTCGTCATCATCTTCAGAGTCGTCGTCGTCGTCTGATTCCGTGTCGACGTCGTCGTCACCTTCGAGCACGTCGGCGTCGTCCTCGTCGGACTCCTCCTCGTCCTCCTCGTCCTCTTCCGCATCCTCCTCGTCGTCGTCCATCTCCTCCTCCTCCTCAGCCTCATCCGCGGAGTCGTCATCGTCGTCGTCGTCGTCCTCCTCCTCCGGCTCCATTTCCTCGTCCTCGTCAGCCATGAGCGGGTCCTCCTCCGCGCCGGCCCCGGCGTCGGGCATGTCGTCGTCCTCGTCAAACAACGAGGGTTTCATGCCGAGCGAAATCTTACCGGACTCATCGTCAACCCCGAGCACCTTCACGCGCACGCGCTCCCCCGCGCGCACGTGCTGCTCGAGCGAATCCTTGATCCTCGCGTCGGCAAACTGCGAGATGTGGCACAGTCCCGACCGTCCGCTGCCGTCGAGGGTGACGAATACGCCGTAGGTCTGGACCCTTCGCACGGTGCCCATCTGGACGCTGCCCTCCTCCACGGGCGCGTTGTTGTCCATCGAGGACCGGCCCGCGGCGGCGTCTTGCCCGTCGGAACGCAAGGTCATCTCCGCGCGACCCGAGGCGACGTCCACCGACACCACGACGCCGTGCACGAGTTTCCCCTTTGGAAATTCAGCGACGGGCTCCGAGACGAACGTATCCGCGAGGTTGCACATCTTGACCCGCGCGTCCACGGACCTGGAGATGGCGACGAAGCACCCTCCCTTGTTCACCTGCTTGACAAAGCCGGAGACTTTCGCGCCCGGCGCGAGCTGCGAGACGGACGCGATCGCCCCTTCGACTTGCCCGGTTTTTGACTTGAGCGCGGATGTCTTCATGGAGAGGTCCACCTCGCCGCCCTCGCCGACGCCCAACACCCTAACCTCCACAGCCTCGCCGACGGAATGAAGCTTCCATGGCTCGGGTCGAGGGTCATCCGCGATGTCCGTGACGTGGACGCGGCCGTGCTGCCTGGAGTTGAGCTGCACGAACACGCCGCCGCCGCCGGGCGCAATCTTGGAGACGACACCCGCAATCTTGGCGCCGGCAACCACGGTTCGCTTGTCCATCGATCGAAGCGTCACCACGATCTTCTTCCTCGCGACGTCGGCGTGAAGCGCGGTCATCGTAACGCGCTCGCCGACGGTGAACCGTGACGGAAGGGACTTTCTCAAAGCGCCGATGGAATCGCCGGTTTCAATCTTGGGCAATCGCGCAGTCAACCCGGGAGCCACCGATATCGCGAGGGTATCGGACGAGACGGCGGACACGATACCGTCGAGCTCGTCGCCCTCGGATAACGTGGCGAGCGCGGCGGTTCCCGCGATGCCCGCGCCGGAACCGTCGCCGCCGCCCGCGTCGGCGGCGGCGGCGGCGATGTCCTTAGCCTCGTCGGCGGATCTGCGTTGGGTGAGCTCGAGCATGTTCCCGCGGTCCCCCGCGGGTCCGAGCGTGACGACGTTCAGGGACGCCCCGACGGCGATCTTCTTCATCGGGAAAGCTCCGTTGTCGTAGGCCAACTCCGTGGCGTGGAGCCTGCCCTTGCGTCCGTTAGGTAACGATAAAATCGCCTGCGCGGATTGAACCTCCTTCACCACACCCTCCATCTCTAGCCCCGCGCCCACCGCGGCCGCCTCCCCTGCGCCGTCCCCCTTGTTAGACTTGGCAGCCGGGACCGTAAGCAGGAGCCTGCCGCTCGGCGAACCGCTCGCGGCGTTGCCGGCGACGAACGCGGTTAACTTCTTGCCGACGTGGAACCTCTCCGCTTCCACTTCGTCCTCGTCGAATCGCCTGTTCAGTAAATGCACAGACGCGTACGCCACAGCTCCGCCGTGTTCGGGCAGCGACAACACCGCGTACTCGGGCTTGACGAGCTCAACCTCCGCGGTCACCTTGGATCCAACCTCGAGCTCGTGCGCGGCAGCCTGCGCGGTCTTCCGCTTCTTGAGCTCGGCGGCGGTGGGCGGCTTGATCGCGCCCCCTTTCTTGCCAGCCTTGGCGCCAGTCAGCGAGGGGCGGGCGCCGATGTCCACGATGCCCTCGCGCCGGGACACGTCGAGAACGCGCCCGACGATCGTATCCCCTTCATCCGGGTGACTGGGTTCGTCGCCGTCGTTCGCAGTCGCGGTCGGGAGCTGATGAAACGCGACGAGGCCGACGGCGTCGGGGTCCACGTCCGGCATATCGACCAAGACACCGTACTCTCTCACGCCGTGCACCACACCCTTGATCTGCACACCGAGCGCGAGCTTGTCCATCGCGGAGACACCGAGGAAACCCTCGGGTTGATCCCCGCCCTGCGCCACGCGCTCGTCCGCGAGGCGATCCGCCACGTCCACGTCGTGAAAGATGGACTTGACGAGCGAAGACTCCGCGGTTACCCCCGAGGACGCCGCGACGCCTCTGGGCGCGAGCGATAGGGACAGCCGCGGGGGCGTGACGGTCGCGTCCACGGACACCACCCTCGCCAGCACCGTCTGTCCCAGCGCGAACATCTCCTCTGGGTCCACGCCGCCCGCCTGAGGGACGTCGGTGAGCTGCGAGGGCGGCGCGAGGCCGGTGAGCCGCCCCAAGAACCGTACGAATACACCCGCGTTTGCGGTGGCAGAGGCGACGTACCCTGGATAGACAGCTCCGACGACGACGCCTCCGATGTCCTCGGGTAAGGTTCCATCGCGCGCTGACTCGACCAGGCTGGTTTTCCGCGAGAGGATGGATCGGCGTGGTTTAGCCTCGAGCGCGACGAGGGGTCCGATTTCGTCGCCGGGGGCGAACGCGCGCGCGAGGCCGGGTCCCGTGAAGGGGTGGTCCGACATCTGCGCGGCGGTCACCACGCCCGGGACGCCGCCGGGGAGGGTCACCTGGACGTTCCCGGTGGCTTCGTCCACGCGCTTGACGACGGCGGTCTCGACGACGGTACCGGGCTCGGGAGCGCCGACATCTTCCTTCTCCCCCGCGCCGTTCTCCTTCTCGTTGCCTTCCCTCGACGCCGCGACGCCCCCCGGCGCGAGCGAGAGCTTAATCTTCCGCTCGCCGCCATCGGACCGTATCACGGTGGCGCGCACCACCTGACCGACCGCGAAAGCCTCGTGCGGGGTTTGATCGGGCGAGAGGCCGAGGTCCTGCGCCCCCGCCAGCCCGCGGACGTCGCCGTAGAGCTGAACGAAGACCCCGTACGTTTCCACCCCGGTGACGACACCGTGCGTGGTCACACCCGGTGACGCGTCGTTTAGGGACGCGACGATGGGGAGGTCGGACTTGATGAGCTGCTTCTTGTGCGTCACGACGGCTCTGCCCTTGGCGCGGTCGACGGATACCACCCTGAACTTGGCGCTCAAGCCCTCCTTCACCTTGGCGTTGGTCACCCGCCCGGGTATGTCCGAGATGTGGTTCGGCGGGCAGAGCGCCTTGACCCCGGGCGCGAGCTTCACGACGGCTCCGTAGGGCTCCACCGCGACGACCTCACCGCGCACGTGCATGCCGGGCTCGAGCTCCTCGAGGGACAAAAACGGTTGGTCCAACACCGTCGCCTTGCAGCTCACGGTGGCGACGCCGTCCATCGCCCTCGACCCGATGACCCTCGCGCGCACCTTCTTGCCAACCTTGAACCGTTTCTCGAGCTTATCCGTGTGCTCGTCCGCGGCGTCGGAGATGTGGCAGTAGCCAAAGGCGGGGTGAGCTCCATCTTCATCCTCGGACTCCCTCAGCTCCAGCAAAACGCCGATGCCTGAATCCACCCTTCGGACCAGCGCCTGCTCGTACACAGTCCCGGGCTTGGGCATCGAATCAACAGCCCTCTTGGCAGGCCCGGACTGCGTGTCAGGTGCGGACACCAGGTGCGGACGCAAGGTGAGGCCGACGTTCTTGGAGTTTGCGTCTACGTAGAGAACGCGGGCTCGGAGTCTTTCACCGACTTTGTGCGCAGCCGCGGGATCCGGCGCCGCGCCGTGTACTCCGCCGCTGACGTGGAAGGCATCCACCGTGGCCTGGAAGTAGGTCATGAAGTTCATCTGGAGCCCGTCGGGGAGCACGGCTTTGACCCTCGCGTTGACCAGCATGCCCGGGAGCAGCGTGCTCATGGCGGCGCCGTCGCCCTCGTGCGTCACCGCCTGCGCCACCCGCTTGGGGTCCGCGGTGCACTGCATGACGCCGCCGCTGCCCTTGCTCCGCGCCCGCTTGCCGCCGCTGCCCTCGTCGCCGCCGCTCAGCACCACGTCCAGGATGGAGCCGCGCACTAGGACGTCCGCCAACGACTGCGGGCACGACTTTCGGGGTAAAAATCCGGTTGGATCTTCTTGGCAACCGAACGACAGGACGTATCCGTGATCCTCCACGCTGTTCACGCACGCCGGGACGGCCATGCCGTCGTGCAGTGAGTGTCCGGAGATGTTGCCGCACACCTGCGAGAGGCGAGTGGCGAGGTCGATTCGCTTGCCGCCGCTCTTGCCCTTGCCGACGTTGCGTACCTTGCATCGCAGAATCTGGCCGACGCGGAACATGGACGTCAGGTCCAACTCTTGGTCCGTCTCCTCTTCTTCAGACTCGGACTCGGACTCGGACTCGGACTCGTCGCCGGCGTCTTTCTTGCCTCCCTTTCGTTTGGCGACCGGCGCGAGGACGTCGGAAGCCTCCGCGCGCGTCACGGTTCCCTTGAGGCCGTTCGGCAGCGACACCGTCAGTCCCCGATCGTTAACCTCCGTCACCACGCCGAGCACCTTCATGCCCACGCGCAGGGTCTTGTACTTGAGCAGCTCGACGAACTTGCTATCGCCGCCGCTTTTCTTCGCGCCGGGGGACCACGCGGGAGCCTGCGAATGGGGAGGATGGATCCATGCGGGGGGGCGGTGCTTCGGTCAGTCGCGCGGATGAGAAAAAGCGATGGAGCGATGCGTCGGCGGCGGCGGGTCCCACGGCGGTCGGCGGGGGCGCCGGGGCGAGTATGGATGACGACAAGTTTTGTTGGACGCATCCGGGGGATGCCAGAGATGCGAGTGGTGGCTTCGGTGGGCACGCACCCCGCCGTCGTCGTCGTCGAACATCCTGTTCTTGGACCGCTTCTTGGAGGCGGCGGTGGAGCCGCCGGTGGAACCTCCGCCACCGCGAGGGAGGTCATCGCCGCCCGCGCCCGAGGCGCCGCGAGGGAACGCCTCCTCGGCGTCGTCCTCGTCTCTGGTTCGCTTAGCACCCATCGCACGTGTCACCGAGACGCGCGTGCGATACTCGAATGCGTCGGGCCGGACGTGTCGCCGGACGCTATGCGGAGCAGCGAGGAGAGCGATGATGATGAGCTCAGCTCCAACTGCCGGAACGAACTCGTTCGAACAACCACAGCCTCCGATGAAATTGAAGCCGAGTCACTTTCAAGATGTGTCGATGAAATACTGCTTTGATCGGCAGTTTTGATCGACAGTTTCCAAGCCAAATTTGGGGTTTTGGGCCGCCCGTGGCTACCAGACCGAAACAAAATCGCGGGAGAAGATTCTGGGCGCGGCAGTGGTCGAACGCGCCTCGGGCGGGACGATCGCCCACCGCTCAGAAGATGGCGCCCAGCGACGTCGTCGATGACGACGACAAGCCGCTCACGGAGATGCTCAGGAGCGCCGCGGACGGCGTGAACCACAACTCGGGCGCCTTGACCATCGCTAAGGAGTCGGACGGATTCGCGATCGTGAGCGGGACACAGGGCGGAGGTGCGCGGGGGACCAAACGACGCGCGGGTAAGTCCGGTTTCAGGGGCGTGGCGCTGCACAACAAGAGCGGAAGGTACCGGGCTCGGATCACGTCGACCGCCGGCGACGGTAGGCAGCGCGCGCTGGGCTACTTCTCCACCGCGGAGGAGGCTGCGAAGGCTTGGGACGCAGCCGCTCGCCAGATCGGCTTCGCCCCAGAGCTGCTCAACTTCCCGGACGAGGGCGAGGAGAAGGCGGCGGAGGCGGCGATCGAAGCCTGGGTGAATGAGAAGACGACGAAGCGAGTGAAGCCCGGGGAGGGCCACGCCGCGATCGCGAGGATCATGGGTTCCATGGCTGACGATGCCCCCGAGGCAATCCCGGGCGCGCCCGTCGACAAAGCTCTGGCCTTGATTGTTGACAAACCAGCCGAGGAATCCGGCAAGGGAGGGGAGGATCAGTTAGCGCTCGCGACCAAGGGCGAGTCGGAGACGAAGGCGCGCAAGATGAAGGGCGTGCGCCCCAAGGGCCACCAGCAGTACGAGGCGCGCATCAAGATGCGCGGTGAGGACAAGCGAACCTGCCTCGGACGCTTCAAGACCCCGGAGGAAGCAGCCGACGCCTACGACCAAAAGGCTAGGGAGGCGGGCTACTGCGTCAACGTGTGCAAACGAGTCGGGGACCACGTGGACACGAAGACTTTGGACGAGATCGGCGTCGCGACCAACACGAAAGGCGTCAGGATCATCTCCGCCGCCCACGCGTCCACCCTGGACCGCGGCGTCATCAGCGAAGAGCTGAGACCCTCGTTTGACCGGGAGGCGAATTTGGACTCGAAGTCGTCGGCTCAGGCGGCGGCGGCGGCGGCGGGCGGCGAGCTGTTCGGCGCGTTCCTGCTGGACAAGCCCGGGATCCACAAGTTCTTGGGGGTGTTCACCATGGAGGCGCACTGCGTCGTCGCGTTGAAGAACACGTTGCCGGAGTGGAAGATCAAGAACCAGGAGAGGGAGCGGAACGGGAAGGGCGCCAAGGCTCGTAAGAAGCAGGGGACAGAGCAGCCGCAGAGCCTCTCCTTCATGGGAACCCTCGTCATGCACGCCGAGGCCGAAAACCAGGCGGCTAAGGCCGCTGAGCAGGAGGCCGCGACGCAGGCTGAGGCGGCGGCGGTGGCGGCGTCCCTGCCTGGAGCGGCTCCACCGAACGGAGGCTTGGATTCCACCGGGTGGCTCGGACCCCAGTGAGGACGAAATCGACGAATGCACGAGGAGACACGCGTAACTTTTAACCCATAGCGACTCACGTTTGACATCAGAACCGACGAGTACATCAGAACTAATATGATAAGGCCTCTCACGACGACACCTAGTTACCTACCCGAGCTGTTTCGTCCAGTCGTGCGGGTCCCACATGTCCAGGAACTGGTCCATCTCGCGCTTCAGCACCGCGGGTGGCAGAGGTCTTTTCTTGGCCCGCGTCGTATTCTCGGGTAAATCCAAAAGTCCGATGAGCACGTCCCGGCCAAAGTCCACCCTCCACTTGTCGTCGTCGTCGATGACGTGCACGAACCCGCCGGTCATGTTGAACTCGACGTGGAAGTACGGGAAGTTCGGTGGCACGGATCCTCGCAAACCTTTGGGCGGCGCGGTTGAGATGCATTTTTTGCTGTCGTGCGTGGACCACTCGGACTCGGCTTCGTCGATTGCCTTCTTGAAGTACATGGGCGCGCGCTCGGCGACGTCGTACGGTAGGGGTATGCACTCGACGACGGTGTGTTTGCTGAGCGCCGCGCCCACGGCGCCCAGCCCGCCCCCGCCGAGCTTCACCACGGTCTCGATGAAGCAGCACTCTTGGTTTTTCGACGCGAACATCTTCACGAGGCACTTTTTGAAGTTGCGCATCTCATCCCAGACGTCTTCGTCCGCCGCCCTGGACGACGCGCAGTGGTTGACGGGCGCGATGATGCAGTGGCCGGGGACCAACCGGCCCGCCTCGGGTAGCATCAGGTAGGCGAGGTTCCCGTACGACACGTGCAGGTGCCTCGGCTTGTTCGGGCTGTCCAGACAAAAATGGCACTTCTTCTGCGCCGCCTGCGCTCGCCTGTAGTCGGCGACGGCGCGTTGCTTCGCGCGATCCTGCTGCTTGGCCAACGTCATCTTCTTCTCCCGCCGCTCGTACATCTCCAGCCCGGCGTCGTTGTCGTACTCGTCGTCCACCTGCATGTCCCGCGCCTTCTCAGTCCCGGCGCCTTTGAAACGCTTGGACCTGGCGATGTTATCGGCGAGGTTAGCGTCGTAGTCGTCGCCGCCGCCGTGCTTGTGCTCGGCGACCAGGTCCGCCAGCGTCACCCCGTCGTCGTCGCGGTAGTACCGGTTCTTTTCCCCATCCTCAAACCTCTGCGTCGTCTTGGGCGCGCGTCGCACCGCACCCTCCGCCGCGTTCACGCCGCCCCGCACCGTGGTGGCCCGGCCGAAAGCGCCGGGCGCGGCTCGACCGTCCGCGGTGACCAGCGGAAGCTGCTCGACAACCTTATCGGGCGCGGAATCATTGCCCGTACCGGACCCGCCCATCAGCCGAGCCCTCAACGCGGCCGCCGCGGACATGTTGCCGGACTGCGGCTTCGGCGCGATACCCGCCTCCGCCGGCCTTCGATGAGTCGGTTGAGGAGGTTGAGGACGCGGTTGAGGAACTACCGGTTCCTCCTCCTCGTCGGATTCGATGTCGACGACCTCGTTCGCGAAACCGCCGCCGCCGCCGCCTCGGTCATCGCTGACCTTAGAGGGACCGCCCCAGCCTTCGGTGGACTCTCCCGGGGTCCACCCGAACGCCTTTTTCTCCTCTCCGGAAGGCGCCTTCTTCGCGTCTCCGTCCTCCGCCTTGGCCCCGTCGAACTGGGTCATGAAACTGCCGTCGGAGTCAAACTTGTTCGCCGCCCTCGACGCGCTCGCCAAGAGCTCCCTATCCTTACCGCTCAACCGGTTAGATCCATTGGAGGTTCCCCGCCAGTTCCCGGCTGACCTCGGCGCCATCATCTTCGGGCGGCCCGCGGATCCGACAGACTCTAGGTATGCCGACCGACCGCCGCCCCTCGCGTCTGCCCTCGCGATGTCCTCGTCGTCCACGCCGCCTCGCGCCTGCGTGTCCGACCGGCCCCGCTTCTGTCCCATCGATGGGCAGTCGCGCGCGAAGTGCCCTTTCTCGCCGCATTTGAAGCACGCGTCGGCGGCGGCGCCGTTGGGATCGCGGTCTCGCTTCGCCTGGAAATGCGCCTTGTCCGGCGCCACCTTGTCCCCGATGCTCTCCACGAGCTGCGCGACGGACCCCCACCGGTCTCCGACGACGTCCGCGAGTGACTTGCCCTCGTCCGCGGCTCGTTCCTTGGCGCGGCGGAGAGCCTTGAGCCTCCACGAAGCTCCGCCGTCGCCCACCCCTCCACTCGCGCCGGAGGTGAGCAGCGCCGCGCCTGGCGCCAGCTTGGGACGCGTCGCTTCCGCGTGTTCCGTGGGCTTCCCGTCGCCTCCGTCTTTCCAGAACGGGTTCAGCTCGCGGTCGGCGGCCACCTTCGCCGCCCTCGTCGCTTCCGCCTCGCGTTTGTGCTGCGAGGAAGATTTCGGATCTCGAGCCTTTGAAGCGTCGTCGGCGAGGGCGCGATCGAGGCCTCCTCCCATCCAGTCCTCGCGCCCGCCCTCGGGCTTATGCCGCGGCGGCGATCGCTGCGAGTCCCCGGGGCCGGCGGGTGGGTCCATCGAGGAAGGTCCATCCCTGGGACCCCGGTCGTCGTCGTCGTCGGAGCCCGAGGAATTGGACGGCGACCCCGCCGCCGTACGAGACTTCTTCTCCTTCTTACGCGCCTTCTTGGCCTCCTTCTTGGCGCGCTTCTTCTCCTTCCGCAGATCGCGCTCCACCTCCTCCTTGGCGACGATCTTGACGCCACCGAGGAGACCCATTCTGGCGATTGGCTCCCGTGGCCCGCGAGCCCAGCGCTCGGCACTCTGGAGCATCGAAATTCGGGCGAGAAAAGCCAAACGGTGATCTGCTTGACGGCATCGGCTCACAACGCCGCGCTTCGTCAGCATTGTTTTCACGCAGCGGAGTTCTCCTCTTTGGTGCGCCGCGCCAGGTCACGCGCGCGGCCAGGAGCGACTGCGCGAGGTGGATCCGGGTGTCTTGAGAACCGCTCGGATCCAGCCATCCGCGTTCTGACGTGCGTGGGGGCCGGGAAGGGGACGCGTGAGGGTAGGAGGTGAGGAGGTGCGGGAGATACCTTTCAGAAGGAATAATTACTTCCGACGAGCGAGATGGTCGGGTTCGGGAAGCGCATGGCCGATACCCAGGTGCCCGAGTGGAGCACCGAGTACGTACCCTACAAGATCATGAAGAAACACCTCAAACGACTCGTGCAGAGGATGACCGCCGAGGAGCGGCAGATGACAGAACGGGGAAACCTCGCGTCGTCGAATGGGTCGAATGACGGCACCCGGCAGCAACTGCTCGACGGGACCGCGGACGCCGGCGTGCGGCCGCAGCTCAAGCGCGAGGTCAAGAGCGACCGCGAGGGACTCATCACGGTGCGAACGACGTCGACCGAGGCGTTCAATCACGATGATCACGCCGATAAGGCACGCAATCGACACAGGCGCCAGCCGTCGTCGGAGACGAACGAGCTGCGCATCGCCACGACGGTGGTGGCCCCGAAGGACGAGAACGTCCTGGCGCTGGAAGAGGAGGTGCAGTTCTTCCACTTACTCGATGAGGCGCTCCGGCGCGTGGTGTCCTTCTACAGCGATCGCCTGGACCACATCCGCGGCGAGGCGCAGCGGGAGCGCTCGCAGCTGAACCACCTGACGTCGGAGGCTCAGCGGGTGGTGCGCATGCCAAAACGAAAATCGAAGAGCGACCTCGCGGACATCATGCACGACTTCGGCAACTCGTTCACGTCCACGAAACACAAGAAGCGGTCGGCGGACCCGCGTTCGTTCGCGCAGGAGAAGGCGAGGGACGACGCGCGCATGCTCCGCAAGGCGGTCTCGGAGTCCTACAGAGCCGTCAACATGCTCGAGTCCTTCGTGTCCCTAAACGTGGAGGCGTTTCGCAAAATTTGCAAAAAGCACGACAAGGTCACGGGATGGCAGACGCAGGATACCTACATGCGGGGCCTGCGCGAGCTTCGCGTGTTCCACGACGACGAGGTCAACACGTTACGCGCCGCGCTGGAAGACGCGTACCTGAAGATCGAGGAGGTGCTGTGCCTGTTGGAGCCCGACAGGTGGAACAGGGTGGCCCGCGGGGTCAAAGCTAACCGCAAGTCGTCCAAACCGTCGGGGCCCTTGGGCTTCTACGAGGTTCGCAAACGCCGAAACGAGTTACTCGCGAAGCTCAGGGGGGAAACCAGGGAGACCGGGACCTCGTTCGTGACGCGCGGGCGGCATTCAGGTCCGAGGTTCACGGCGGGATTGGCCCTCGGAGCCGCCGCGGCGCTCTTCGGTATGCTCATCGCAAAAATCGCAGAGTCGTGCGCCGACGGCAAGATGCACAGCGTGGAGTGCAACGCGGTCGCCGCGGTGGCACCCGCGATTCGAGCCCCGCTTCTCGTCGCGCTGCACGTGGCGCTCTACGGTTCGGCGGTGCAGGCGTGGGTCGACACGCGGGTCAACGCGCCCTTCATCATGCAGGCGAAGCGGGGAACGGAGTTGACCTCGACGGGCGCGGTGCTGGCCGGTGCGCTCATCGCGTCCACGTGGCTCGTCATCTCGCTCGTGCTGGTCTCCAGGGCTGAGAACGACGCGAGACGTGCGAGTGCGTCGATCGGGTCCAGTCCATCCGTCGAGTCCATCCGTCTGTACCATCTTCACGACGTGTTCGCAGCCGCGGCGGGAGCGATGGCGCTCATGCTGCTATTTTTCCTGGCGCCGTGGCCCAAGTGGGCGCTCAGGGGTCCGTTCAAGGGTCCGTTCAAGGCGCTGCAGCACCCGCCAAACTCCACCCGACGATTCTTCCTCACCGCGCTTACACGAGCCGTGCAGGCGCCGTTTCGCAGAGTGCGCATGATGGATTTCTTTCTCGCCGACCAGCTCGTGTCGCAGACAACCGCGATGCGCGACGCCCTCTCCGTCTTTTTCCTCGCGTTCGGATCGGCGATGAGAGGCGCGGTTAGGTACGCTCCGGTGATTGCGATGTGGCCTTCGTGGTGCCGCCTGACCCAGGTGCTCAGGCGCTACAGGGACGATGGGATGCCCGTGCACTTGGTCAACGGCGGCAAATATTTCACCGGTTTGCTCGCCGTAGCCGTCGGTCTGATCCTTCGCTACGAGGAAGCCGGCGACGATGAAATCGGCGGCGCCATCTTCTCGAACCCGTCCAGGACGCGCGTGTGGTATAACATCGCCACGTACACCGCGGTGCTCTACGGCGCGGCGTGGGACTACTTCCAGGATTGGTCCGTGGTGAAGATCAAATTTACAACCGAGGATTCACCCGGCTGCGGATTCACCGTCGGCTTCTTTGAACGCAGACTGATGGTCAAGCGCAAGTGGATCTACCACGTCGCGATCGCGGGAAACGCGCTGCTGAGGAACGTGTGGATCATAGCGTCCGTGGGAAGTGCGATCGGCGGCGTCGAGACCGTCGGCGACGAGGTTTGGCTCTCGCTCTGGGCCACCACGGAAGTCATCCGGAGGTCGGCATGGAACTACTTCCGAGTGGAGAACGAACACGCCACCAACTGCGGTATGTTCCGAGCGACTCTGGACGTGCCCATGCCGTACGACGAGGGCGAGCTCACGGACGAGGAGGACGAGGAGGACGACACGTCCGTGAAGAGCGACGACGACGACGCGCACGAGTTGGAGTCGGATCGCAGCGACACCGACGAGGACGTCGAGGATGAAAACGAAAATCTCTCGGTTCACGGCCCGAAGGTTTTGGTCGACGACCGGGGCGCGGCGGCGCCCTGCGCGGACGAGCCGCTGTCCAGGCGCGAGTCGGTTGACCTGGCGCCGAGATCGAGAAGGGTCAGCCTGATTTCCACGGACATCGAGCTGCCGACGGAGTCCGTCGACCCGAGTCAAAATTCAGTCCCGGGCACGCCGAGAAGAATCTCAGTCGACGTCGCGCCCAAGTCTCTGACGCCGCAGAAGAGCCTCGGGCTCGAGGCCATCGCGCGACTCACGTCCGGGATGCCGGTCAGTGATGACGCGTCACCGGCGGCGGGTACTCCATCGTCGGTGGCGAGGTCGTTCGACGTCGAGTTCAGGTCCGCGCCGTCGCCGGACAAGAAGGACGACTCCAAGACTTAGAGGGGTAAGAGTAGAAGGTGGCGAAGGGGTAGAGCTGGTGATTGGTCGGAACGGTTAACGTTTTGATTATTAAGAATCGCGGCTGAGTGTTGCGCATTCATCACAACTTATCGATCACTCTCACTTTAGAATCCCATGCCGCCGCCCATGCCGCCCATGCCGGGGGGCATGCCACCCATGCCCGCCGCGACGTCAGCCGGGTCCTTCCTCCCCTCGACGATCATGCACTCGCTGGTCATCATGAGCGAAGACACGGACGCGGCGTCGGTGAGGGCGGTCCTGACAACCTTGAGGGGATCGATGACGCCCGCGGCGATCATGTCACCGTACTCACCGGTGGCGGCGTCGTAGCCCCATGAGTCGTCGTCGCTGCCGAGCACCTTCTCGACGACGACGCTGCCCTCAACTCCGGCGTTGTTGGCGATGGTTTTCATGGGCACCCTGATCGCCGCCTTGATGATCTGCACGCCAACCTTCTGGTCAAAGTTGGGCATCGACCCCTCCAGTTCGGTGAGCGCCTTGGACGCCTTGAGCAGCGCGGTGCCACCGCCCGCGACGATGCCCTCGTCAACCGCCGCCTTGGTGGCGTTGAGGGCGTCGACGACGCGGTCCTTCTTCTCGCTCACCTCAACCTCGGATCCGCCGCCAACCTTGAGCACCGCGACGCCGCCGGAGAGCTTCGCGAGCCTCTCCTGCATCTTCTCCCTGTCGTAATCGGAGGAGGACTCCGCGATGGCGTCCCTGAGCTGCTCGCAGCGCTCCTCGATGGTGGCCTTCTCGCCGGCGCCGTCGAGGATGATGGTGTCGTCCTTGCTGACGGTGATCTTCTTGGCGGTGCCGAGCATGGAGATGTCCACCTGGTCGAGCTTGTGGCCGAGATCCTCGGAGACGACGGTACCGCCAGTGAGGATGGCGATGTCCTGGAGGTTGGACTTGCGATTCTCGCCAAAGCCCGGGGCTTTGACCGCGCAGATCTTCACGCCGCCCCTCAGCTTGTTGACGATGAGGGTGGCGAGAGCCTCGGACTCGACGTCCTCGGCGACGATGAGGAGCGGGCGGCTCGTCTTGAGCACGGACTCGAGCACCGGGAGGAGCGGGTTGAGGCCCGAGATCTTCTTCTCGAAGATCAGGACGTACGGGTTCTCGAGCTCGCACTTTTGGTTCTTGGCGTTGGTGATGAAGTACGGGGAGATGTACCCGCGTTCAAACTTCATACCCTCGACAACCTCGAGCTCGTTCTCGAGTGTCTTGCCGTCGGCGACGGTGATGACACCCTCCTTGCCGACCTTCTCCATGGCGCGCGCGATGAGGTCGCCGATCTCGCGCTCTCCGTTGGCGGAGATGGTGCCGACCTGCGCAATCTCCTCGGTGGTGGAGATGAGCTTAGCCTTGCTCTTGAGCTCCGCCACCACCTTGTCGACCGCAGCCTGGATCCCGCGTCGGAGGTCCATGGGGTTCATGCCCGCGGCGACGGACTTGCATCCCTCGCTGAAGATGGCCCTGGTGAGCACGGTGGCGGTGGTGGTGCCGTCGCCCGCCACGTCGTTGGTCGCGGATGCAACCTGCTTCACCAGGCTGGCGCCCAGGTTCATGAACCTGTCGGAGAACTCGATGTTCTTGGCGACGGTGACGCCGTCTTTCGTGATCTTAGGCGCGCCGAAGCTCTGCTCGATGACCACGTTGCGGCCCTTGGGGCCCATGGTCACCTGCACCGCGTCCGCGAGCTGGTCGCAGCCCTGGAGCATCATGGCTCTCGATTCCACGCCAAACTTGACTTCCTTGGCGAGACCGCGGGTCCACTGCTTGCTGAACACGGCGTCCATCTGTGTGAAAGGAGTCAGGTGCGAGGAGGAGTGGTGGTCAGTCCTGATCGTGATGGTGTCGTGATCGTGGATGCCCGCCGGGTCATACGATGAAAGGACGGAGAGGCGATCTTCGTTTGCGACGATTCGTAGGGGCAATCGGGCGGCGGCGATCGCGATCTGTGGATCGGGCTCAGAGTCCGTTGGATGCGTCCACGTCCGGGATCTGCCGTCGATCGGAGGGTTTTAGGTGTCGGGGCATGCTCATGGCTACAGTCGGATACCGTCGGACCGGATGCCGCGCCCCTTCCGCCCTCGCGACTTGTCCACGAACCGCCGACGCGTCATTTTCGCGCCCCTTCGATTGCGCGTGAAACAAACAGATCTGCAATCGCGTCTCCGAGACCGCGTCGTTGTCGGGTCCGGGATCTCACCTGGCGGTAGGCGGCGGCCGCGCCGTACTGCGCCACGGGCTTGAGGGCCCGCCTGGCGAAAGACATCGGAAAGGTACTGGGTCCTGTGAGTCGCGTCGACTGTTCTGCGGATGACGCTGAGAAGGTTGCCGAAGAACCAACGAACTCGTGTCGGCCTGCAGTGGAAGTGTTTTGGATTTGGAAACATGGGCCCAAAACTCAGGTTACATATGACAAACAGTCACAGGAACCCTAAAACCTGTAACCGCACACGCGGGCACACTGGAATACAGTGTAGGAAACAACGAGGCAATCGGAACCACAACGAGACCGCACAAGATGGCCTCCATGAGTGCCGCTCGCCGTTCTCTCCGCCAGGTTGCCACCATCGCCGCGAGGCGCGGCGTCTCCGCCGGCCTCGTCGCCGAGACCGGCGCCTCCCGCGCCATCCTCGCGGGTGAACTCCGCGCGCAGGTAAGATAATGTCAACACCCTCTCGAGAAAGGGGAAAAGGCAATCTTGCGGCCGGGCCGTGCGGTGGGGTCGCGATCGGGCGGGGAGGCGCGACTGAGCGCCGGTCCAACCCTCTCGATCCGACCGCGACACAGTCGTGATCGCACTTGGGCCCCGTCGCGCGGTTCTTTCCCACGATTTCCCACACAATGGACCCCGCCCGCGTCGACCGTTCCTACCCGGATGGATGTCGGCGGTCGATCGGAAATGTAACCTACGGCATCGAACGAACGAACGTGTTCGCTGACCGCCTTCCTTGTCGCCCCTCTTCCCCTCTCTCACCTCAGGCTCGCGCCGGCCTCGTCGGCTCCTTCACCGCCGGCAAGTCCCTCTTCCACGCCTCCTCCGCGGCGCACGCCGGTCTCATCGAGCCCCACGGCGGTTCCCTCGTGAACCTCATGGCGGACGACTCGAAGAAGGCTGGCCTCGTCTCGTCCTGCGACCGCTCCCTCGAGCTCTCCGACAGGAACGCGTGCGACGTCGAGCTTCTCACCGTCGGTGGCTTCAGCCCGCTCCAGGGCTTCATGAACGAGGACGTGTACACCCACTGCGTCAAGGAGATGCGCCTGCCCGGCAGCAACCTCCTCTTCGGCATGCCCATCGTCCTCGACACCGACTGCGAGGACACCAAGGTTGGCGACAAGGTGCTGCTCAAGTACCAGGGTAAGGACGTCGCCGTGATCACCGTCGAGTCCAAGTGGAAGCCCGACAAGCCTTTGGAGGCTAAGATGTGCTACGGCACCTCCTCCATCGAGCACCCCGGCGTCTCCATGATCTCCATGGAGCGCGGCAAGTTCTACATCGGCGGCAAGGTTGAGGGTCTCTCCGTGCCCCCGCGCCCCTTCCCGTGCCCCGACCCCGCGGCGGTTCGCGCCATGCTCCCCGAGGGCAAGGACGTCGTCGCCTTCCAGTGCCGCAACCCCATCCACAGGGCGCACTACGAGCTCTTCACCCGCGCGCTCGACGCCGAGAACGTGGGCGAGGGCGCGGTTTGCCTGGTGCACCCCACCATGGGCCCGACCCAGGACGACGACATCTCCGGCCTCGTCCGCTACCACACCTACGAGGTGCTCGCCAAGGAGGTGAACAACCCCGCCATCAGGTGGGCGTACCTCCCTTACTCCATGCACATGGCCGGTCCCCGCGAGGCTATCCAGCACATGATCATCCGCAAGAACTACGGGTGCACCCACTTCATCATCGGCCGCGACATGGCGGGCTCCAAGTCCTCCATCGACGGCGAGGACTTCTACGGCGCCTACGACGCCCAAGACCTCGCCAAGGCGAACGCCGCCGAGCTCGGCATGAAGACCGTTCCCTCCCTCAACGTCGTGTACACCGACGAGGATGGCTACGTCACCGCCGACGTCGCCGAGAAGAAGGGCCTCTCCGTCAAGAAGCTCTCCGGCACCAAGTTCCGCAAGATGCTCCGCGGCGGCGAGGACATCCCCGAGTGGTTCGCGTTCAAGTCCGTCGTCAAGGTTCTCCGCGAGCACCAGTGAGTTGTTGGTGATGAGAGAGATGTCCGGTGATTGGGACGGACGGGATATGATAACACACGACAATAGAAGGGGGGCGACGGGTTTAACACGACCCGACCCAGCCCCCCGCATCGGTTCAACACAATAACACTTAAAGTATTGCCAGCATGTCGCGTTAAAGGACTACTCGTACTCTAACCGTCACTACCGCGTCGGTCCCGCGGCACCCATCCCGCCGTCGCCCGCGCCCATCACCGCCGCCTCCGCCTCCCGTTGCTTCTCCTCGTAGTACCCCTCGATCACCGGCGTGTCCAGCCCGGGTAGTCTTCGCTTCAACGGGAACAAGGCGTTATCCGGTGTCTCCGCGTGGTCGCGTAGGTACCCCGGCGGGAGCGCCGCTATCGCCGCGCGCTTGTGACGGATCTTATCGTTGATGTCTTTCTGGAACGCGCGGTGCTGCGCCATCTTCTTGCTGCTGTACTCCCGCGCCCTGTTCTCGAACTCCTTGAGCGTCTCGTCGGTGAGATTTTCAGCCATCTGCTCCTTCGACATCCGGGGCACCGTGCCCAACAGCATGTCCTTATACCGATCCACCGCCGCCTTCATCTGCGGGTTTACCTCCGCCTTTGGAGCTCCAGTCGGTTTCTTCTTCACGGGCTGCTTCTTCTTCGCCCCCTTGGCCATGTGCCGAACCTGCGTGGAGCTCCACGAACCTGACGCCACCGTCGCCCACGCCATGGGATCGCGCCACGGCGTGGCGGCTCCGAGGTCCGACACGCATCGAGACGCAACCCTACGCAACATAGTCGTGACTAGCCTCGCAGAAGGTATCACCCGCGTCTGAAGCTTCCGCTGACGCCCTCCGCCGGGCGCGTCGTACTCTGCCGCGCTCCCGATGGGAGGAGGGAACCCTAATAGCAGAAAATAGCGCACAGCAATCGGAAAATTTTATTTGGCACTGGAGTTTTACAACGGCTGCTCTGCTACTCGTACGGAACTCTACTGACGTGAACGTCCTAATAAGCTAATGGCTACTCAGATGCCGTTGATGCGCCCCGCGGGCACGTCGGGGTACCGTTTCTTGAGCACGTACTGCCACCTGTTCTTCGCGGATTGTTTCGACCTTCCGGTTGCCGCCGCGATGGAGTCCCAATTGACGCTCCTGTCGCGGTGCACCCGCATCCGTATGATGAGTTCATCCTCCTCCGGTCTCCACCGGACCCTGTCCTTGCCGCCGTCGCTACCCATCATCGGGGAGTCCATCATGGAATCCAGCCCGGGGAATCTGACGGGCGTGCCCATGGCGAAAGCCACCGACGGCGTCGAGGGCGTGGGCATTGTGGGCATTTTCATCCCTTCAGCGGTGGATGGAGTGCCGGCCAGCGCCGCGACCGTCGCCCATTCATCGCTGACTCCACCCTCCTCGGTCCCGCGTCCTCCCTCTTGCATCTCGGTATCTTCGACTTCGAATCCCAAGCTCGCGGCGGCGGCCGCGAAGGCCTCTTGGGCGTCCGGGAACATGGCCTCGGGTCCGTCGGGGCAGAAGTGCAGGTCCTGCCAGATGGGATGGTCCTTCGGATACGTCGAAAGGTTCACGCGCTCCACCGCCGCCTGCTCGATCTGCGCCTCCGCCCGTTTAAGCCCGTGAGCAGGACTCGCGGGAGCCTGGGCGGCGAGGGCGGCGAACCGCCTCGGTCGCTCGGCCGCCATGCTCTGGTGCAAGTGGGGCGAAAGATTTGTTTGACGCCGCTGAGTTTTGTTTGACGCAGTCTGGATCTGGCACGGGCGTATCGCGTCTACACAGCTGTCCGCGCCCTACCGCGGCTGACATCGTGGGGTTGAGCGATGTCGGCGGACCAGGAGCAGACCGATGATGAACTCTTACAGATGGTGCGTTGAAGCTGTTCCCGCGCTCCGATACCCCGCCGGTCTCAGCCCGGAGACCACCAACCCGCCGTCGCCCCTCAGATCTAACACTTCGGCACCCCTTCCCCTCCTTCTTCAGGCGATAGCCATGAGCATAGCCGATGCGCAGGCGGCCGCTGCCGCTGCAGCCTCGGGTGGAGACGGCGAGGTGGCCGGTGAAGAAGACGACTCGCACAAGCGCCGTCGCACGGAGGGCACGGAGGGCACGGAGGGCGACGGTGCCACGCCGATGGAGGAAGACGCGAGTCTCGAGGCGGCAATCGCGGCATCCATGGCGGACGCGGGAGGCCAGAACCCGTTCGCCTCCCTGTTCACCACCGCGCTACCCGCCGCCGCATC
>Ga0209631_10002717_pt1 | contig 20940 bp, 26 predicted proteins | sample COG_08_FD_184752 | JGI IMG/M metagenome (GOLD analysis project Ga0209631, IMG submission 184752) | Pelagic Microbial community sample from North Sea - COGITO 998_met_08 (SPAdes) (version 2) | ecosystem: Environmental > Aquatic > Marine > Neritic zone/Coastal water | place: Helgoland, sampling... | reverse complement strand
AGTATGGAATTAGGCGCAGTGGCGATGTCTGATCGTCCCGCCAACCAATACCCCCTGTCTCCGAGCTGCCGTAAATCTCAACCATACGCGCCAGGCCCGCATCCGTTAGGGCGGTGACTGTTTCCGCCGCTACTGGGCCGGTGGAAGTTACACCGACAACCCCTGCAGCCCACGGGCAGCTGTTCGCGGCCAGGTTCCAGCGAGTCGGAAATCCAACTACGAGGTCGCCAGTGCGTGCCACATTCGCCAATCTCGTGGCGCCGACCCCACGTAAATCAACGAAAGGCACTCCGAGCCAGCGCGGCAGCAGTGTGCAAAATAAAAAACCGTAAATATGACGCGGGCCGACCAGTCCCAGAACTCGTCGTCGGTCGGAAAACAGCTGCGCATGAAAGTCGAGTTCGTCGGCGATAGTTGCCCAGTGATGGGTGCAGCGTGCACTGAGGCCGGTAGTGCCGGATGTCATGAACGTAATTCGGCGTGACCCACACGCCCAACCACGGAGAACCGTATTCGTCCAATCGCCGACACGGCGATGACGCAGAAGCTCATCTTCGAGTTCGCTCTCAAATAAACGGAAGAAAGTCGCAACAGCGGTAGCAAACTCGAGAAGCTTTAAAGAATCTGCCCCGAATTCATCGCTGTCCAGTCGAGAATCTTCGTTGAGTGCAGCAACTTCGTCTGGCTCCAAGCCCAACACTATACCGGCAAAATCACACACCACTGCTGCCACGTCGGCAGGTGCAAGATCGCGCGTCGGTTTCATTACTCTCCCACTAGCGACACCCGCTTGATGAGAACCCAGTAGGTGTCTTTTCCTTCGACCCGTCCCATACGGACGCGAACTTCCGTTGGCGTCATCTCATTGTCGAGCACGTAGGTGAATAGCACGTCGAGTGAACCGGACTCTACGCCGGCGCGAAAGCGACCCTCAAACTGCTCACCCCGGGTGCAAGGCGCGACGTCGAAAAAATTACGCCCTACCATGCCCTCTTGCTCGCGATTGCTAATCTCCGCCTCAGCGGCGTTGTAGCGCAGGATTACACCATCACGATCAAGTTCAACCGCCCCAAAGGCCAGTGAATCCAGATCTTCTTCGGTCATATCCGCAAGCTGGTTCGCCAGGTTACGCGAGCTGAATTTGACGAGTCTCACAAGCCTCCACTCCTTTCGATTAGGAAGACGCTAAAGTATAGATCAAAGTTCTGTTGTCGCGCTGCGAGGTGGTTTTTTCACCGCAAATTAGGCAAATCTACCTCGATTCGCGAATGTCCAGTCGCACGACTTCTGGCGCCAGAGCGGTGTATCAAATGCCCACGATTTTTTGCGCTATGCGAGCAATTAGCGAATCGAATCTGAGTGAACCTTCGGTGGCTGCTAGGCAGATACAGTCTTCGTTTCCGGTCACCATCGGTTGGTGGGAGGTGGTCTCATCGGCATCCTCGATATCACCTACTTTGAACAGATCTTCGCCACAAAAATAAGCGCCTTTCAACACCAATGTTAGTTCGCTGCCCTCATGAGTGTGTTGCGGTAGTACTTGCCCTGGGCGAGCTTTGAGTAACCACATCTTAATATTGTCTTGTTCGGTCAGGCGGCAGATCTGCAGCCCACCTCCAAGACGACGCCAGCGGAAAGAGTCACTACTGTACTTAAGACAAGTTTGGACAAAGAAATCAAAGCCCCCATTTGAGCCGACGTCCACCGCACGCGAATGCTGAACATGCACGTCCGGGTCCATATCTGGCAGTCCGTCCATATCACCGAACCCGCGCACAGAGCGCGAGACATTGCCGCGGGCGAGCATCTCGCCACCGAGACGCTCGGCGAGAGCGACATCGGACCGGCAGGAGCAACAAGTCCCAACGTGGGCGGTGAGGATGGTTTCGAAGGCCTCCGGAAGATTTCCCAGCGCGTAGTCCATCAGCCATGCCTCGCTGGGGTGGTGGTTTACGTTCATATCGTTACCCCCATTCGCTCGCGGAGCTTTTTAAAGGCTAGCCGGACGCGTGATTTGGTGGTGCCAATCGAAATACCCAGGCGCTCAGCGATCTCGCGGTGCGAATAACCTTCGACAAAAGCCAAAATAATGACCTCAGCTTGTTCGCGCGGGATATCGTTCAACAGCTCCGCGACGCTAGAGGCATCAACGTAGTTGGCCGGTCCGTCTCCTTTGTCTACAACGGTCCGTGGGTCATATTTTAGCCGCTCAAAGGCCTTCGCCTCTCTGTGCTTGGACCTCTTGATATCGATATACCGATTACGTGCTAGCGTGTAGATCCATGTTCGCGCCGAGGCCTTCTCCGCATCGAACAGCCTTGCCTTGGTCCAGACTGCAAGCATGACGTCCTGGGTTATGGCGTCCGGGCCCGCCGATTCCACTCCAAGGGAGCGCACGTAGTTCGTGATGCGTGGCGCAAACAACTCAAACAAATGTTCAAAAGCACCGCGGTCGCCATCATCGCGAACGCGAACCAGCAGTGCCGTTTCGTCGTTGCGCTTTTGATGTTCACGGGCCTCTGCGGCCGAATCGATCGGGGTTATCTGAGCCATTGTGGTCGCGTGAGCTGTGGCGCTTCTCGGGTTCATGAGTTCAGTACGATGGCCGAACCGATTCGGATCACTTCGATAACAGGTGATCCGGAAATCGGCCTCGAGCGTAAAGGGCAAGTATAGGGCAACTAAGGAATTGCGGATTGAGCAACTCGACTGAAGGACGACGCATTGCTGTAGTTGGCGGCGGCATCGCCGGTATGGGGGCCGCATGGCAGCTTGCGTCCCGCCATAGCGTCACACTATTCGAGCGTAATGACTATGTAGGCGGCCATGCTAATACCGTCGAATTGGCAATTGACGGACAGATAGTCCCTGTCGATACCGGCTTCATTGTGTTCAACGACCGTAACTATCCGAACCTGACGGCCCTGTTCGAACGGCTGAATGTCGAAATCGCCGACAGCGATATGTCTTTCGGGATTTCACTGCGCAACGGCGGTTTCGAGTATTCCGGCTCAGACTTAGCAGGCCTGTTCGCTCAGCCCACTAATATCGTCAGACCTGCTTTCTGGACGATGCTCGCCGACGTTAAGCGTTTTTACCATTGTGCACCCCGCTATCTTGCTTCCGAGGAAGCTTCACTGACCATCAGTGAGCTGCTAAAAAGCGAAGGCTACAGCGCTGCTTTCATCGAATTTCATCTTATGCCCATGGCGGCGGCGATCTGGTCGGCGTCGCGGGCCGACATTGCCCGCTATCCCGCATACGCATTTATTCGCTTTTTTCAGAATCACGGCCTGTTGACCCTAACCGACCGACCTCAATGGAAAACAGTGGTTGGCGGCAGTCGCCAGTACGTAGAAAAGCTGTTGGCAGATCGCCCGCTGCGACAAAACCTCAGCACTAAAATCGCCTCGATCATGCGCACTCCCGATGCAGTAGTCCTTGTGGACCAACAGGGCCATCGTGCATCGTTCGACGACGTTGTTATCGCGACCCACGCTGACCAAGCTTTGCAATTGCTTGGCGACGCGACTGCTGCAGAGCGTGAAACTCTGGGGCAATTCAGTTACAGCAGCAATGCGGCGTGGTTGCACGAAGACTCTGCCCTGATGCCGCGTCGCCACCGGGCGTGGTCGAGTTGGAATTATCTGCAGGCCGCGCCCGACCTTTTGCGACCCTTGACTGTGACCTACTGGATGAATCGGTTACAGCCGCTGGCAACCGACAAAGATCTCTTCGTTACGCTGAATCCTGAGCAACCGCCACGAGCCGACCTAAACTACGCCAGGTTCGATTACGAGCATCCTGTTTTCAGCGCCGATACAGACCGCGCTCGGCAGCAGGTGGCAGCAATCCAGGGTCGCCTAAAAACCTGGTTCTGCGGCGCCTACCTCGGGCATGGATTTCACGAGGACGGGTTGCAATCCGGATTGTGGGTGGCCGAGAAAATTGGCGCAGAAAGTCTGCTCGACACGCCGTGCTATGACCGCCTGCCCGAAAGCTTTCACCCGTGCTTCTCGCAAGCGGCATGAATCATGCCGTCGCAACACGTTCGGGCATTTACTGGGGCACCGTGTATCACGCACGTGATATCCCCAAGCGACACCAGTTCAGCTACGAACTTCCGTACTTTCTGTTCGATCTTGATGAGCTGCCATCACTTGACTGTCTCTCGCGGGTCTTCGCGGTCAACCATAAAGCCTGGTTTTCGTGGCACGACTGCGACCATGGCGATGGCACAAAGCGTCCCTACCGCGAGTTTCTAGACGAATTACTGGTCAACCGCGGCGTTTCCAGATCAGCGAAAACCTATCTTGTGATGACCTTGCCGCGAACCCTCGGATACTCGTTCAACCCTTTAACTGTTGTGCATTGTCTTGACCGGCAGGGGCGAGCGCTGGCGGTGGTGTACGAGGTAAACAACACTGCGGGCGCCCGCGTGAACTATGTCGTCACCGCTGACAATCAAACCACTCAGAAGTCCATGCCCGTCTCACCATTCTTTGAATCTTCCGGGACTTATCAGTTCAATGCCCCCGTTCCCACTGAACGATTGTCGTTGAATATCATTTATCGGGACGTTGGTGGCAGCACGCTAAAAACAAGCTTTAGCGGGTGCCGAGAGCCGTTTACTACAGCAAGCGTGCGCCGCGCCCTGGTGGCCTATCCGCTGGTCGCTCTAAAAGTAATCGCAGCAATTCATTTCGAGGCACTGAAAATCTGACTCAAAGGCGTACCTTACCTCGGCCTGTCGCCGAAAACCGAACAACCCGCCAACAATCGTTGAACTGAGGAAACCTGATGAGACCCAAAATTACCTCCGAGCATAATCAACGCTGGCGTCTATTCGATTACGGTGCGTACATCATTGAAAGACTGATCGGCAGGTTGAGCGCGGGCACACTTGAAATCCTGTTACCGAACGGCAAATATCTGATTTTTACAGGTCACGAGCAACCAGAAATTAGCGCGCAGTGGCACATTCATAGAACGCGTGCAATTCGGCGGTTATTGACCGGCGGGGCAGTTGGATTCGCCGAGGCCTATCTGGATGGTGATTGGTCCACCTCGTCGTTACCCGACTTATTGCGTCTGGCTGCGTTCAACGACGCAGCGATGGCGCCACGTACCCAGGGGTTGTTACTGCAGCGTCTGGTGCATCGCTTGCAACATCTGGCTAACAATAATTCACGCAGGCGCGCCCGCCGAAACATTTCTTATCACTACGATCTCGGTAATGCATTCTACGGCGCCTGGCTCGACGAGAGTATGACGTATTCCTCCGCGTTGTTTACACGCGCGGACATGTCGCTAGCCGAAGCCCAAAACGCGAAGCTCGATCGCCTCGCAGACGTGGCCGATATCAAAGGCGGCGTTAATGTCCTCGAGATCGGTTGCGGTTGGGGCAGCTTCCTGGAACGCGCCTCGAAACGGACTCGAGGTCAATTGACCGGTATATCGATTTCAGAACGGCAATCTAAATATGCACGGCAACGAATTGCGGCGCAGAGCATCAGTAACGCCAGCGTTGAACTTTGTGACTATCGCGATGTAACTGGCTCGTTCGATCGAATCGTATCGATCGAAATGTTCGAGGCTGTGGGTGAAAAGTACTGGCCAACGTATGCGCAAACTATCAAGCGCCTGTTGCGTCATGATGGTAAAGGGGCGTTACAGGTCATTACGATTGATGAATCTCGTTTCGAGCAATACCGAAAATCCGCAGATTTTATTCAGCGATATATTTTCCCTGGAGGTATGTTGCCTTCGAAACCTAGGCTCAGTGAAATTTTCTCAGGCGCCAACATGCGTATAACAGATTCGCTGAGTTTCGGCCGCGATTATGCGACGACTCTGGGTCATTGGCGCGAGCAGTTTCTTGCGGCATGGCCGTCGCTCCGCGAACTCGGGTTTGACGAGCGCTTCAAACGCATGTGGGACTACTATTTCGCCTATTGTGAGAGCGGATTTCTGTCCGGCAGTATTGATGTCGTGCAAATGCGTGTTGAGCACGCCTGAGTGGCGCGAGTCACTAACCGCGAGATTTTCGGGTATGGCGCACTAAACACGGTAGCGGCGCTGCCCATCATTCCCGTCGCCATTCTGCTACCGTCCTGGTACGCGGCGCATACCACCCTAAGTTTGCTCGCCATAGGCTCTGCGCTTGCGGCGGCTCGATTGCTGGACTTTTTCGGTGATCCGCTGGTCGGTATCCTGATCGATCGCAGCGCGCACGGTCGATGGCGCTACAAGCCTTGGATCATAGCCGGCACAGCTGCTTCCTGTGTGGCACTGTTCGCGCTTGCCATGCCGCCGGTCGACGCTGGCGTAAGCCACATTGTTTTCTGGGCGGTAGTGCTATTCACAGGCTGGACCATGATTATGGTGCCCTACACCGCGTGGGGAGCCGAATTAGCAGTCGACCCCGATGACCGCTCCCGCCTCACTGCGAGTCGTGAAGTAGCCGGGGTTGTGGGGATCATCGCAGCGTTATCGCTGCCTGCCCTGTTCGATGGCAGCGGCAACATGCTTTATCATTGCCTGCACCGCATCGATATTGGCGATTCCTGCACTCACAATTTGTTTTAGCATGGTGCGGGATCTACCGACCGGCGCTCTCGGTGCAGAATCGTCGGTTGTCTGGGGCGATTTGCTCAGCTTGCTCAGGTTCCGGCCTATTGCTCTAACAATGCTTTGCTGGTTGTTGAACAGCATAGCAAACAGTCTTCCTGCAGTGTTGTTCCCGATTGTCGTAACGGGATACTTCGGGCTTGAAGAAAAGCAGCTCTATCAACTCCTGCTCATCTATTTCGGCAGCGCGATCATGCTGACTCCGTTATGGCTGATACTCTCGAGTCGTCTCAGTAAGATGGTTGCCTGGCGCCTGGCACTCAGTATCAGCGTGGCAGCATTTCTACCGGTTCTTGTACTCCAGCCCGATCAGACCTGCTGGTTTGTGCTGGTCTGCGTTCTCACCGGGGGAACCCTCGCGGCGGATCTCGCGATACCACCATCGATTCAGGCTGACGTTCTTGAGCTAGATAGAAAAACGACGCAGTCGAGACGTTCGGGGGCAGCATTTGCGCTGTGGTCAATGGTGACCAAGCTCGCATTAGCGGTTGCCGTAGGCGGCGCTTTCAGTGGCTTGTATTGTTTGGGCGTGGAAGTGGCCGATGGTATTAACCAGGCAGAATCCCGGCCGCTGCTCGCACTGTACGTTGCGATACCGGTACTGCTTAAACTCGCGGTCGTAATAATTAGTCGGCAGTCGATTGCTGAGCTAACGCTTGAGCGCCAGCCGGCGACGGACATAGCGGCACGCGACGCCAATTAGCGGAAGGTTTTCGTAGAGGTCGCCGGCCGCATCCCAGTAATCGAAGTGTCGTGAGACTTTCTGCTGGGGCGAAAAAGCGAGTTCGGAATACCCGTGTACCTGCCAGCTCTTATTGCCGAACGCGCGCAGTTCACCGCTGAGATCCCAGCGGACGGCGGCGATTATGGCCTGTTTCCGCCCTCGTGCCTCAAGCACGGCCGCGTGGGAAACAACGATCTTAAGATTCCCCAGGTTGTTGCGCATTTCACCGATAACCGCCTCAAATTGGTCGAGACCGTGCAGATCGTTAAACGGGTCGCGGAAGTGAATGTCCTGTGTCGCCACATCAGCAGGGTGGTGCTGCCTCTCGGTTCCGATTGATTCGAAAAAACCTATGTAACGCTCAAGCCCAGTCATCATTTCAGCATCCTTCTCGCGAGCGAAAATTGCAAAGGATAGGGCAGGGCACGGAGAATTCGCATGGCAACGCTCATGCGCCAAGGAAAGCGAATCTCGAATTTTCTCTTATCCACGCCGCGACATATCTCATAAGCTGCACGCTCAGCGCTCACCATAAACGGCATGGGGAAATCGTTTTTCGCCGTTAGTGGCGTATCGACGAACCCCGGACTAACCAAATGTAGCGCGATGCCATCGCGTAAGAGTTCCGGATAAAGTGACTCAGCTAACCGACTTAACGCCGCTTTGCTCGCACTGTAGGAAGCGGCGTAAGGCAGCCCGAAATCCCCTGCTACCGAGCCCACGAGAACGAAGGTGCCCGAGCGCCTTTTGCGCCAGCTTGGCAGCAGAATCTCGATCGTCTCCGCAACGGCGAAAACATTGATCGCGAAAAGCTTACGCATCGCTGCAGCATTGAAGTTATCAATCCCGCTTGCTTCATACGTCCCTGCATTCAGAACTGCTACATCGATGGCGCCGAAACGCTGTTCAGTATCTTCGAGGACTTGCCTGAGTTCCGAACTGTCAGTAACGTCGGCAGACATGGTATGGCAACGTTGTGGGAAGCCGCTTTCAGTCCTGACGTTTTCCAACGTCTGGACGTTTCGGCCGCTCATGAGCACCGCGCCGCGCATATTCGCGCACCAAGGCCGCACCAATGCCACTACTGGCTCCGGTTATCCAAACATTCGGTTTATTCATGGGATTCGACAGTCCCTGCAGCGATACACAATGTCGGAACCGTCGTCTCCCTGGAAGGCTAGACCGATCCAGCGCTCGTGTAAGTACCACACGGTTGCTGTGAGGTCGCCCGTATATTCGAAGCACTCCGTCCCAGCCGGCAACGAAAGACCCAGCGTCCTCGCTTTGGTCGCGGGACATTGCACGATATCGACGTTGTTGATGCGCCCGGTAATCGTGTTCAGTACATGTGACGTTTGCAGGACTGCTGGGTTCCAGTGGTCTGTCGGTATGAGGGTGGCGGGATGAGCAAGCTGAGTTTGGCCGCTTTGAACTAGCGTCGTTACGCCATCAGATGACGCCGACACGGAATTGAGTACTCCATTGCGAGCAACTGTAGCCTCCAGTGCCACCATTTTTTCATCACACCACGTTGAGTGCGAGTCGTACGCGAAGTCGAAGAAGGGAATAAACAATAACGTCACCGTGAGTTGCATCGTCGAACGTGCATGCAGACCTGCACTGGAGTGTGAAAAAACTGTTCGATGAGAGCCGACAATTTTTCCATTACGAATTACTTCAAACTCAATCTCATCTTCATAGGTACTGCGGACAAAATCGCTCAGCTCTGTGGATTCAACGCAGCGTGCCTGAACTTGCTCGGGTGGGATGATCAAAGCCAGTACTAAAATAGCGCTCAGCAGCGCTAAGTTTCGATGTCTCATGAAGCGTATACGCCAGTGAAGAAAAAAGCGATCACAGGCAGTGATCCGATTGGGCAGATCTGTCGTAGTCAAACTATGAATCGTAAGAAAAAACGCTCGACTGCCTCGATATCGCAAAGACTTCTTTGTGCATTGATTCTGCTCTTGCTCGGAGCGTGTGGCGGGGTGCGAACAGTAGATCAAACAATCGCCATCCCCACTCTTGATTTGTTCGCTTTTTTCGAAGGGCATACCCAAGCCTGGGGTGTAGTGCAGGATTGGCGTGGTCGGGTAGTGCGGCAGTTCGTGGTGCACATAGAGGGGATAGTCGATCATGATAAGCTGACACTGGAAGAAGTCTTCGATTATGCCGACGGCGAGCGCGATTTCCGCCGGTGGAAGATTCGACGGGACAGTAGCGGCGGCATATCCGGAACCGCTAACGACATCATCGGGGCCGCGGTAGGCGAAATCAACGGCAATTCGCTGATCTGGCGTTACGAGATGGAACTCGAAAGCGAGGGACGCAGATATCTCGTGACCTTTGATGACCGGTTGTGGCAGGTCGACGATGATACCCTCATCAATCGGACTTACATCAAGAAATTTGGACTCACCGTAGCTGAAGTGTCTCTATTTATGCGTCGCTCGGGCGACTACCAACCCTGACGGCTTTCGATCTGGATATTCCTTCCGTTCCTGCTACTCACAGACAACAATACAGCTAAAATCGCGGCGACACAGTTCGGTGTTAAGTATCGAGTCAAACTGCCGCCGCGGCGGTGTAATTAGCCCTGTTCAATAACGGTAGTGAGCCGGCTTGTAAGGCCCGGCAGCCGGTATATCCAGATACTCACACTGTTTTTCTGAAAGCTCATCAAGCGTCACACCGATATGAGACAAATGTAGTCTTGCAACTTTCTCGTCGAGGAGTTTCGGTAGCGTATAGACACCCAGGGGATAGCGTTCAGGCGAGCTGAACATTTCGATTTGGGCGATCGTTTGATTGGTAAAGCTGCTCGACATCACAAAGCTCGGATGCCCTGTGGCGCAACCCAAATTCACCAGACGACCCTCGGCCAGAAGAATGATGCGCCGGTTTTCGTTGATCTTAATCACGTGCACGCGCGGCTTAATTTCTGTCCACTCGTAGCTTCGCATGCGTCCAACCTGAATTTCACTATCGAAATGGCCAATGTTGCACACGATGGCGAGATCCTTCATCTGGTTCATGTGTTGTTCTGTGATAACGTCGCAGCAACCCGTCGTGGTGACAAACACGTCGCCTTCCCGACAGGCCTCGTCCATACTCTTGACCTCATAACCTTCCATTGCCGCCTGCAATGCACAGATGGGGTCAATTTCCGTGACGATCACGCGCGCGCCCTGCCCACGTAGAGACTGCGCACTACCTTTACCAACATCCCCGTATCCCGCAACCACTGCGACCTTGCCGGAAAGCATCACGTCCGTGGCGCGGTTAATCGCATCGACCAGCGAGTGACGACAGCCATACAAGTTATCGAACTTGGACTTCGTCACAGAGTCGTTTACGTTCATGGCAGGGAACAGCAGCTCGTCGTTCTCGAGCATCTGATAGAGACGATGGACGCCGGTAGTAGTTTCCTCAGTCACGCCTAGGATGTCTGGCACGATGTTCTGAAACCGTTGTGGGTCGCGCTCAATCGAGCGGCGGAGTTGCGCATAAAGAGCTGCTTCCTCTTCGTTAGCTGGGGTTTTTTCGAGCACGCCTGAATCGATTTCAGCGCGATGGCCGAGCGATGCGAACAGGGTCGCGTCGCCACCATCATCTAGAATCATGTTGGGCCCCAGGCCATCACCCCAGTCAAAAATCTTATCCGTGTATTCCCAGTATTCTTCGATGGATTCGCCGCTCACTGCAAACACGGGTATTCCAGTGCGGGCCAGTGCCGCCGCCGCGTGATCCTGAGTTGAGAAAATATTGCAGCTCGCCCAGCGGACTTTCGCGCCCAGGCACTCGAGTGTTTCTATGAGTACCGCAGTCTGCACTGTCATATGCAACGAACCGGCGATTCGTGCGCCTTTCAGCGGTTTGGTTTGACCAAATTCTTCGCGCATCGCCATAAGGCCAGGCATTTCATGTTCGGCTAGTTCAATCTCTTTGCGTCCAAAGTCAGCCAGTCCGATGTCTTTAATGATGTAGTCGTTTGTTCCGAGTGAGATGTCAGTTTTAGCTAGCATGAGAGTTCACAGTGATTCCTATACAAGATAATCAGCTTGTATACGTTCATTGTGAGCTTCCGGTTCACTCAATTGATAAAAAAATAACATCCGGAAAAACAATTACATCCGATTTGGGATCTAGTGAGTGATCGGGGGCTGAAGACAAAGATGCATTTGCAAAAAGACTATAGCAGCCCACTAACAGTGGGCTGCTATCGGAGTTCGGTGTGATCAACCTGGCCGGTACAAAACCATCTGCTGCATGTTGGATTACGTAAATGTCTCGTCGCGCTGGTTGACCGGGTCAAAATGCGACTTAAGTATGCCTTTGTCACCTTTGGAGGTGACCACGCTTCACTCACTGCGACGAAGCATAGGTCCAAAAAACGCCGCTTTTCGCGATCCCGCCGAATACTGTGGTGATTTGGGGGTGTTAATACTTTTACTAATGAACATCTGTTGTAGAGGTTAAGGAGTTTATGTAGGAGAACAAAAGATGAGCAAAGAAACCATTACACACGAAATCAAACTCCAACCAGCAGTGATAGTTATTTTGGGGATTATGGCAGTGGGTATTCTCGCAAATGCATTTCCCAAAGTCTCACCGATACAGGATGCGATGGCAGCGTGGGGGTCTGATAGTCCCGACAGACCATTTTCTATAAAACGTTAGAGTTATTGTCAAATCTGGTGTTCAGAGAATTGAATCAGGCGGCTGCCTGGTTCACCTCTGTCACCTCGATTCCATCTTTGAATTTGATCCCGATCACCAGCTTCGCCAGGTAATCGAATCCGCGTAATCGTCTCCAGTTTTTCTCCGCGCATTGACCCAGCTTGAACATCATATGCAGCATGCCGTCGCGTGACGGGCAGCCCTTTGAACGTTTGGTCCGATGACGAATAGTCGAGAAGCTTGATTCAATCGGGTTGCTCGTGCGGATGCTCTGCCAGTGTTGTGCCGGAAAATCGTAGAAGGCCATGAGCTCTTCGTGATCTTTTTGGAGACACAAAGTTGCCTTCAGGTACTTCGCATCATAGGTCGTGATGAATAGGTCGAATGCTGTCTCAGCATCCGCCTTCGTCTCTGCCTGCCAGATTGCGTGCAGGGACTGCTTCGCTTTCGCCTGCGACGACTTCGGAAAACAATTGAGAATATTCATTGTTTTATGCATCCAGCATCGTTGCTGGCGTGTCTCGCCGTAGATTTCTTCCAGCGCCGCCCAGAAACCCATCGCGCCATCACCTATCGCTAGCTGCGGCGCGTCCATCCCACGGGACTTTAACTTCAGCAGCACCTCGCGCCAGCTCTGGGTCGATTCACGTACGCCGTCCTCAATCGATAGAAAATGCTTCTCGCCCCGGTCATTGACGCCGATGATCACCAGAGCACACAGCTTCGTCTGCTCGGCACGCAGTCCACTGTAAACGCCATCTGCCCACACGTAGACCCAGCGATCGCGGTCCAAACGTGCTGTGCTCCAAGTCTGGTATTCCTGCGCCCAGACCTGCTTCAATCGCGAGACCGTACTCGCCGAGAGTCCCTGCGCTTCAGGACCTACCAGTACTTGCAGCGCCTCACCCATCTCGCCTGATGAAACTCCCTTCAGATACAGCCATGGTAGTGCCGCTTCTAATGTCCTCGTCTTGCGCACGTACGGCGGCACCAGGGCCGACCGGAACGTCACTGGCTCGCCGGTCTTCGCCCGAACCTTTGGCACCTTCACCGTCACCGGGCCAATACCAGTCTGCAGTTGCCGTTCTGGAAGATAGCCGTTGCGCACGACTGCCGTTCGGCCCGACTCGAGCACGCGACCTGTGTGACTTGCTAACAACTCCTGCAACTCCGCATCCACCGTCTGGCGGATCAACTCCTGCGCGCCAGATCTCAGCATCGCGCTCCGTGCGTCGTAACCTTCGGATCGACCTGACAATTCAACAACGTTACTCTCTTTCATGGTGGCGTATCCTCTTCGGTTGGTCTGCTGTCTGGTAACAACATTTCAACCAGATACGCCGCCTCTATTCAATCTCCCGAACACCAGATTCAGTTATAACTCTCCAGAATATCTATGAGGCATAAAGTCTTATCTAGAATGGAGTGGTTTAGATATGGCAGGACAAGGTAGGCCTAAGACGGGTGGCCGGCCATTAAAAAGGGTTGCAGAGAAACGGATTCCCGGAAAACCCGTTTATGAGAACACGCCATCCTTGAAGCTGCCGATATTGCTGGTGGTAAAGCAGGCCTCGTCGGCTACCTGGCATCACAAGCTAGAGAAAACCCAGTCGCCTTCATGGGGTTGCTGGGCAAACTCATACCATCTCAAATCGCAGCAGACGTCACTCAAAGTGTTGCAACAGTCACCGATGAGATTATGACGCCGGAGGAATGGGCTGAACAGTGGGCTGAACGAACGGCACACTGAGTGAGGCGAGTCCCTAATCCGCGCTACCTAATAATCTGCACATCCGACACCGCATCCCGAGACACTAGTCCTCAACTGCACTGCATGCGGATGGTTTCCTGTAGCTTCGCTTCATGGGGTGCAGGGCCTTTACAGGGACTTTATTGAGCCAGCAACACATGAGGACTTTGTGTTCGTGCCTAAGTCATCAGAATACGCAACGCCGACTTTATCGGGTCATCACGGATTCAAACGTCCGCATTCTCCATGCGCCCGCCATAGTCCCAAGAGGTTGCCCAAGTGGGGCACAGTGTAAACACGATTTCGTCTTCGACACGGCCCAGTAGCCAGTTCGCCAGTCCTTGATTCGAGTTGCCCAGATAGCGCGCGATCAAGTGTTTCAAAAGCGCTTCCGCATCTTCATCACTTACTACCACGTCAGCCTTACCGCGCACACCACAGTAAGGCGGATCATTAGGTGCGATCTCGAAGGCACATCGCCCGGCCTGTTGGAGCAAGTTAGCCAGTTTGCTGCGCTTATGGCTGACTATACGAAGATTGCCGTCACGATATCTATGCCAGACCGAACAGATCAGGGGATACCCGCCGTCCATGGCGGCGATACGAATAGGGATCTTTGTGGATTCCAGGAACTGCTGAACCTGCGCCGCTGTCCAGTCACTTTTGCTGCTGAGATTTTTCATAGGCGAAGTGTGTAGTAATCCTCTTGGAGTTGCATCTACATGTTATGAAAAGAGTACTAACGCTGCTCGCCATTCCTGACGGTATTGAGCTGGAAGCCTACCAGGCGGTTATTGTCTGCCGCGAGGCGTTTGGGGAGTTCACCATTTGAGCCAGGTAGGACGCCCCTGCAGACTAGATCAAGCCAACTGCTTCCAGTACTGCCACGGATATTCATCCTCATTGACGTCAAGTGACTGCATCTGGTGGCGTTCAAAGAAGTGACGCGACACGCGCTGAGACTTAATCAACAGCCCGATGCTCCGCAGGGTTCGTGCATCATCAAATACGGTATCCATCAGTTGTTTGCCAATACCCTGCCTCTGAACGAGCGGTAGGACATACAAACCGTGGAATACACCACCCTTGCCGTTGGGCAGCGATTGCGATGGCATCGAATCCCAGGCGGCGACGCCGGCCACCTCATCTTTATAGTTCGCAACCAGTACCTCATAGAAGTCGAGGTCGTTCTGGTGGTACTGCAAAACCGGCACCGCAAGGCGTTTCACGCGGTCCGGCATCGGCCAGTTCATCACTGCGGACTGGATAACTTGGTTGATCTTTTGTAGGTCACAGCTGTGTGCACTTCTTATACTTGCGTCTTCCATAGTGCTTATACGCCGGACTTGTCACATTGGACCAACATTTATTTCCTACAGACCGGTGTATGAGGGACATGAAGAAAAAACACGCCATCGCGACGGTGTTTGCCAGCTCTATCGCATCGAAATCACGCAGCTCGAAAAAAATAGCTGACAGCTACATCGCGTTCTGGCGCAGTGTGCACTGGGGACATGGAACGAGCCTATGCCGAGGCGCGTCTCGGAGTCCTGCATCTTGAAATGCCTTCCGGCAAAGTTCTCAAGGGTCTTTATGCCAACGTCATTGCCTGGGAACACAGTGAGGGACCTATTCCTGCGTGGATGGCCGTTGATAAACGAGGTGCCAGATGAGGACTGAGGATACTGGACTGTTCGATGCTTTGCTCGCCTGTCGCCTGTCGCCTGTCGCCTGTCGCCTGTCGCCTGTCGCCTGTCGCCTGTCGCCGGACGGCTACAAACGCGTTATAGCCAGCATCCAGCAAGAAACGTGCAACAGCACAACCACCAAGGACACCTTGAGGCGCATCGCGCGGTAGTATTCCGGTTGCTTAGCGAATACTTCGAGTTTCTGTTCGCTGATCATGAACCCGAGATAAAGCATCGCCAATCCCAGCAGTCCTCCGTCCACGCAGACAACACCAGCGCCAATGCTGCGAGTACCATGGCATTACTTATCAACACAATCGCCATGCGCTGCGATTCTTCACTTTCCCGGACCACCAAGGCAGCCGACCACCAGCTGCCGGCGAGAAAACAAAGGATCGCGAGCGAATAAGCAGAGAACAGTCTTAATCCACGCTCAGGTCTGGTAATCATAATCACGAGCGCGAGGAAGAAGGGAATGATGCCTAGCGAACCGAGTAGCGTGACGAGTCTCTGGCGATTCACGGTGGTGGTTAGCTCTGGCAGCTAATCCTGACAGGTACGACACCAGTACAGCCGCGGAGCACTGATATTTTCCCTGACAATGCTGGATTCGCAATTCAGGCAGGACTTCCCCTGACGGCCAAATACGGCGAAGCGATAGGACTCAAAGCCTCCACCCTGCTGCTTCAGTTCCCCCGCCTCGGCCTGTGTAACGGTGATGCCACGGGATTTATAGCTGCGCTCGCTGATCGTGAGTGTAGCCCGGGCCAACTGGTGAATATCAGAGGCGTTGAGGTCCGCTGGGCGTGCACTGGGTGGCACCGTTGCCTTAAAAAGAATTTCGGAACGCAAGTAGTTGCCAATACCGGCAATAAAGCCCTGATCGAGGTAGAGGCTTGCGAGAGATCGACGCACAAACGCTTTCTCTTTCAAACGGCTCGCGATCATAGCGACCGTTAATCCCCCATCCAACACGTCCGGCCCAAGCTTTTTCAGAAACGGGTGCTCACCAAGGCTCTGCGTTGGCCAGAGTTCAACATCGGTTGCACTGAACAGAAAAGCGCTGTGCGTGTCCGTGTGTAGAGCGACGCGCAACTGCCGATTCGTCTTCGGAAAGTGGCCTCGCTTCGCAATGCGCCAGATCCCATAGAGCTGGTTGTGCGAATAAAGGGTTTCGCCGTGACTGAAATGCGTAAGCACCGCTTTGCCGTGGCTGGTAACCCGCTCCACCCGGTTGCCACGGACGCGTGATGAGGCCTGTTCCAGTCCAGGCAGCGTAAATTAGGCGTCAGCGATCCCGCGCCCTGCCAGCACGGCATGCTGCCGATCTGCAGCCAGTCTGATTTCAGGTCCTTCCGGCACAATTTCTCTCCCGCGAGTTCACCCTATCTTCGAACCAAACCCGAAAAAAGATCCAATCGCAAGCGGGCAGCGTAATCAAGGGCTATGAGGGGTCGAACATTACTAATCACCGGCAGCACTATTGGCGAAGCGCTCGCCCTGGCGATTGCCGGATCCGCAGACGTGCAGCAAGTCATTTATACCTTTCGCCGCCGTGACCCAGACTTTGCGTCACCAAAAATTCGGACCGTGCAACTCAACCTGACGAACGAATACATGATCAAAATCCTAATGGAGGAGTTTGACCAACTGGACGGCATCATCAATACCGTTGGATTTCTGCATGATGATCAGCAGCAGCCTGAAAAATCTATCGCGCGGTTCAATCCTGAAGGCCTGATGCGCAGCATCGAGTTGAACACTTTGCCAACAGCACTGCTCGCGAAACACTCACGAAAACTCCTGAAAAAAAGTCCTGACAGCGTTTTCGCAACGATTTCCGCCAAGGTCGGTTCCATCGAAGATAACCGACTGGGCGGCTGGTACAGTTACCGTGCCTCAAAAGCCGCCCTCAACATGATGTTGAAGACGCTTGCCCTTGAGTATCGGATCGCGCTGCCTAATTGTACGGTCGCCGCACTGCATCCGGGTACGGTTGAAAGCCCGCTCTCCCAACCTTTTACGGGCCGCAACCATCGACCAGTCAAACCCGCAGCCTGCGCACGGAATCTTAAACGCGTCATCGATAACCTCACCCCATCGCACTCTGGACGCTTCTGGTCCTGGGACGGCAGTGAATTGCCATGGTAGATCGAATCCGCCTGATACTCGGTGACCAGCTAAATACTCGACACAGCTGGTTTGCGGAAAAAGATGCGAAAACACTTTATATCCTTGCTGAAATTCGTGAAGAAGCCACTTACGTCAATCATCACGTGCAGAAAGTGTGTGCGTTCTTCCTCGCTATGCAGAAATTTGCCGAAACACTTTCTGCCAACGGCCATCAGGTTCAGCACCTGACCCTGGACGACACCCACAAAACAAACGACGTCTCACAACTACTGCGGCAACTGGCTGACAAACATGGTGTTAACACTATCGAATATCAACGGCCTGATGAGTATCGATTGCTGGAAAAGATGCGCTCACTCGAGATAGAGGGCGCGACCTTGGACGAGTTTGATACCGAACACTTCCTGTTACCGTTTCATGACATAGGCAATCAGTTCGAGGCCGGCAAGCCGCATCGCATGGAGACTTTCTACCGACGGATGCGCAAACAACACGACATCCTGATAGAAGATGGTAAACCCGCGGGCGGAGAGTGGAACTACGATGCGTCGAACCGCAAGAAACTGACAAAGAAAGGCCTTGATTCGATCCCTCGGCCACTCACGTTCTGCCACGATGTGACCGATATTCTGGGACGCCTCGAGCGACACGAGATTAAAATGATCGGCACCGCGAATAGAGAGATCTGTTTACCTGTCACACGCGAGGAATCACTCAGGCTCCTCGCCTGGTTCTGCGACCATGCGTTGCCCCGGTTTGGCGATTTTCAGGATGCCATGACCGACCAATCAGAATTCGCCTGGTCGCTCTTTCATTCGAGGCTTTCGTTTTCTATTAATGTCAAACTGCTGCACCCCCGTGAAGTCATTGAGGCCGTTATTGGGGCGTACAGAATACGAGACGATATTGACATCACGCAGGTGGAAGGTTTTGTTCGCCAGATAGTGGGGTGGCGTGAGTTCATCCGTGGGATTTACTGGGCGAACATGCCAGCCTACGGGTCATTGAACGGACTGAACGCGAGCGTGAATCTGCCGGAATACTTCTGGACCGGCAAAACCGCCATGAACTGCATTTCACAAACCGTCTCGCAATCGTTGGAGCATGCGTATGCTCACCACATACAGCGATTAATGGTCACCGGTGTTTTCGGGCTCATCGCAGGCATCGACCCGAACGAGATGGATAACTGGTATCTCGGCATCTACGTTGATGCGCTCGAATGGGTGGAGATGCCCAATACGCGAGGTATGAGTCAATTCGCTGATGGCGGGTTGGTTGCTAGCAAACCCTATGCGGCGAGCGGCAACTATATCAACAAGATGGGCGATTACTGCCAGAGCTGTCAGTACGACGTAAGAGAAAAATTGACAGAAAATGCTTGTCCTTTTAACTCTCTCTACTGGCACTTCATGATTCGCCATCGAGAGAAATTTGAGAACAATCCCCGTATTGGCATGGTCTATCGAAGCTGGGACAAGATGAATGTCGAGACTCAGATGCTCACAATAAAAAAGGGTGATGCCTGCCTGGAAAAGCTGGATGAGTTGTAGAGCGATTCAAGTAAAACGCATGTCAGGGCAACGCTGATATTCAGGAGCGGCCAAAGATATTGGGTACAGCCTCTTGCGAGGAAATCGAGGCGCACTTCAGGCGTATACTGCCGGCTTGTCTACCCTTTGCGGTCTGCCAAGTCGCACCAGACCAGCGCCCGCGAGTTTAACGAAAAATTTATCCATCATCGGCGGGCAGTGCGTCTGGTCTACGGCGAAGGGCGCTTCGGCGTGGAGATCAAGGGTCTCAAAATGCAACCCAGCAAACTGCCGCACGTCCCGAAGACCAAATGATTGTCTCGATGCGATTTTTTTAACCCTTATGGAATCCCGTACCGGATCGAACGCATGAAGAAAGCTCCCCGCAATCCCTCGCTCGACATCGCGCAAGTTGAGTCTCTGCTGGAAGGTATTACCAAGCCCGCCAGGATTGCATCAACCTCTCCAAACGGCTTCCCGTTGATCTCGACCGTCTGGCTAATCTACGAGACTGGAACCTTCTGGTGCATCACGCAAAAGAGCACGCTGCTGCGGCGTAATCTATCGCTCAGCCCCGGTTGTGCATTCGAGTTTGCCTTGGAGAATGGACGCTATAAGGTGTTGCGTGGGCAGGGCATCGCGACATTAAGCTTACAGGATGGCCCTCGAGTCACTGAGTTGATGATCGCGCGTTACCTCGATGACTCGAACGGTGCGGTCGCTAAAAAATTGAGAGCGCAGGTGGACACCGAGTACGCTATCCAGATCCGGCCGCGATGGTTGCGCGTGCAAGGACGCAGCTAGCTTTTGCTCGAGGCTTCAGTCATTCGTTTGCGAAAATCCAAGCTAACGGTACGTCGGAGCGAGCGCTCTATCGTGCACTAGAAAAAAAGCCTCGGAAATAACTATGCAAGACTCCGCGTCAGTGGCTCAACCAGCCGATCGACATGAAATGTCGAAAGTGCTGATCATTGGTGCCAGTAAGGGTATTGGGCTGGAGACCACGAAAGCATTCTTGGCAAGCGGGTTTAGCGTGCGCGCAATGGCCCGGCGGGCCAACAGGATCAGCCTGACCCATCAAAATTTGGAGAAGTGGTCGGGCGATGCTCGAGAAGCGGAGGATATCGCATCCGCATTAGACGGGATCGATACTGTCGTCCAGGCACTCGGGATAGCGGTGGGTCCGGAAATGCTTCTCGGGCCTGTTCGCATGTTCTCGGAGTCCACGCGCATCCTCATACCCGCGATGCAATGCAAGGGCGTACGACGGCTGATCTGTATCACGGGATTTGGAGCAGGCGACAGCCGCCGAAGCATCAGATGTCTGCAGCGAATTCCGTTTCGAATCCTTCTTGGCCGCGCTTATGCAGATAAAGATATTCAGGAGCGGCTCGTTCGAGAGAGCGAGCTCGATTGGGTGATTGTAAGACCGGGGATCCTGACCAATGGACGGGGAACTGGCTTCTATCGGATACTTGATGACCCAAAACATTGGCAAAATGGACTCATATCGCGCGCAGATGTTGCAGATTTTGTCGTCCGGCAAATCAAGGACGATACCTATGTTGGAAAAGCCCCAGTCCTGATTTACTAGCGGTGGATGTTCGGGCTGCTGGGCAGGTCGCTGCATACGGCACACGGAGCTCATCTTTAAGTTGACACTGCGTACGGGCGTTGGCTTTGATGTGTTGACTGACGAGACTGCGGTGACGAGTACATTTGCTGGTGGTGGTGCGTTCACGACGACGGGTGTTGAGCCGGATGAATTCACTTACCGGGGTGGGATTGGTTTTAACGCTGCAC
>Ga0209631_10002711_pt1 | contig 20985 bp, 7 predicted proteins | sample COG_08_FD_184752 | JGI IMG/M metagenome (GOLD analysis project Ga0209631, IMG submission 184752) | Pelagic Microbial community sample from North Sea - COGITO 998_met_08 (SPAdes) (version 2) | ecosystem: Environmental > Aquatic > Marine > Neritic zone/Coastal water | place: Helgoland, sampling... | reverse complement strand
TAACAGGAGCCGAGGAGTCGCTTCGATCGGCGTCGACCCGATGCCCGGGGAAGAAAGAGATCGAAGAGGAGCTTCAACGCGTCCGCGTGCTGTCCGCGCACCTCGCGGAAGGCGAACGGGCGCTGAGCGGCGGCGAACCGGCGCGTGCGCTGGAGATGTACGCCGCGGCGTTGAAGGTGACTCAATGCGGTGAGTTTCTTTTTATTCTCGTATGGGCAATTCGACTGACTGACGTCGTGTTTTGTTTACAGCGGCTGTCCAGCTCGGATGCGCGCGAGCGGAGATCGCGCTCGGGCGGTGCGACGGCGCCATGCGAACGACGGCGGCGGTGATCCGCGCGGAGCCCGGGAACGTCCGCGCGTACGCCGCGCGCGGGCACGCGCTCTGCCTCAAGCTGGACTTTGACCAAGGCATGAAGCACGTGCGCGAAGGTTTAAGGCTCGACCCCGACCACGCCGAGTGCGCGTCGCTGTTTCGACGGATGAAACGCGCGGGTGCCGCGCTCGACCGCGGCCGGACCGCCGCGGGAACGAGGGACTTCGAAGCCGCCGCGATCGCGTTCACCGAGTCGCTCGATGCCGCGCAGGCGCCGACGCACTCGCCGTTCACCGCGGCGGTTTTAGCGCAGAGGGCCAACGCCAGGCTGCGTCTGAAGGAGTACGACGCCGCGCTCGTGGACTGCGCCGCCGCGATCGCCTCGCAGGAGGACCACAAGCCCGCGTACTTCACCCAGTCCACCGCGCTTCTGCACCTGGGTAAGCCCCAGGAGGCGGCTGATTCTCTCAAAGTTTTACTCGAGATGGACCCGGGAGACGAGACTGTTCGGTGAGTTTCTTTTCTTTTCAGTTGCCCCTTTTATCATCCCCTCAACGTACGGGCAATCAGACTGACGTCACGTGTGTTTTGTTTTTGTTCATCACAGGCGGCACCACGAGAAGGCGACGTTCGAGGTTCGAAAGTCAAAACGTCCGGACTATTACGCCATCCTCGGCATCTCGCGCGTCGCGTCGGTGCCCGAGGTGAAGCAGGCGTACAAGCAACGGTGCATGGAGTGGCACCCCGACAGGCACGCCAACTCGAGTGATGAGGACAAAGCGGCTGCGGAGCAAAACTTCAAGCTGCTGGGCGAGGCGCTGGAGGTGATGGAGGATACGATGAAGAGGCAGTTGTACGACGAGGGGTTCGATAAGGAGGCCATCGCGGAGCGCGTGGAGGCGGCGAGGCGTGCGGCGCACCGGGGGGGGTACGGAAACGGGCACTCGCACGGCGGCGGATGCGGGTCGGGAGGGTGCTGCTGATCAGGAGGGCACGTGCCGCCGCTCAGACGATATTCTTTTTTTAATTGGTCTTGTAAAGTGTATTACATAAAAAGAACTAGTGTGGCAGGCCGACCGTGGTCGTCTCACTTTCTAGGCTAGGATGTCGTCTATAGCCCCTACGGTGGTGATGGTACAACAATGAGACATCTCACGTGGCCTGCTGCTGCGTTTGCGTATTATTTGTGTGGTGCAGAGTATTTCTGCTTGCGTAAAGTAAAGGTACATCTTGTGTCGTCGTCGGCGTCGGCTCGTGCCCGAGTCGAGAGTCCGCCTTTGGATTGATATGATAGGTTTGTTACGCGGCCAAAGCCGCGGCGGACGCTCGCTGAAGGTGATGATACACGGCCATGCTGACGGCCGTCTGGTGGTACTGCTGCTGGAGGTGGACCAGGTGCGGCGGCGGCGCCGACTCAACCTCGCTCTCCCCGTTTTCATCCGCGACGACGTGACCGCCGAAGATCCGAGTCACCGCGGCGGCTTTGGCGAGGCCGAATCCGCCGGCGCCGCCGAACCCCGCGGATACCAGCCCGTGGCTCCCGGGCGGGCTGTACTGCCCCAACGCGTTCGGTGGCGGGTTCCCGTCGTTCGAGACGCCGGTCGACCCGAACCACCCGAGCGTTTGAATGCCCCACCGCGCGTCGTAGCACACCCCGGCGTTCATCTCGTCACTCATCCTTGACGGCCCGACGATCCCGCGGAGGCACGATTCCGCCCACCTGCTCTCCGCCACGGACCGTACGCGTTGCACGATGGGCCACAGGCTGCGTTCCGTCATCTCCGGCCAAACCTTGTTCGCATCCGCGGCGAGGCATTGGTCGACGATCTTGTCGGCGGCGAGGCCTCGGACGTCGTGTCGCGTCATCGGTACGCACGCGGCGAGGACGACGTCTCGCGCGTGCCTCTTGAACTCGCGCGGGTAGAGCCTGTGCGCGGCGCGTGACCACACGAGTGGCACGCCCATCTCCGCCCTGCGAAGCACGGAGTCCATGGCGGCGTACTCGGCGGCTCTGTCGGCGTCGGACATTTGGTTCACGGGCGTCGCGGGCGCTCCGGTGGATTTGCGGTTGGCGCACTCCTGGAGAAGCCCGCGCGGGGTCCAGCCGTGTGAGTCGCGGCGCCTAGGGTCCGCGCCGCCCGCGAGTAACGCGGCGACGACGCCGACGCTGCCGGAACGGACCGCGAGGTGAAGCGGGGTGGTTCCGTGTTGTTCGCGGTTGCCGCGGTTGGGGGATCCCGCGACTCCTTGGAGGGGCGTGCCGGCTCCTTGGGCTCCATCGTGGTGGATGAGGTCGCCGTCGGTGCCCCGCTTGCCGGCGCCGCGCTTCTTCCCCGGGTGTACCTCCGCGCCGTGCCTCAGGAGCACCTCGACGACGTCGGCGTGGCCGTGGTACGCGGCGTGGTGAATGGGCTGGTGACCGCGGAAATCCTCCGCCAACAGGCTCCCCGGGTCCCATCTGAGCAGTTCATCGACAGCCTCCGCCCTGCCACCCTCCGCGGCGACGTGCACGGGCATGACCCCGCGCGCCGTCACCGCATCGGGCCTCGCGCCCAGCCGCTTCAACAGACGCAGTATCTCGCACTTGCCCGACTGCGCCGCGCTGTGCGCGCACGTGTACCCTTCGCCGTCGCCCGCGTCGACGTTCGCGCCGTGCGAAGCCAAGAGCTCCAGGACTTCCAGCTGGCCGCTCACGTCCCCGCGCCACGTCGCCCACCTGTGGTTGGCGGCGTAGTGGAACGCGGACCAGCCGGCTCGGTCTGTGGCACCCGCGGGTGCGCCGTGCTCCAGTAAGAGTCGCGCCACGCCAACCTGGCCCTCCTGCGCCGCCATGTGCAGCGGTTGCACTCCGAGGGTGGTGGACTGCGCCACCGCCGCGCCGGCTTCCAGGAGAGCCTTGGTGACCTCGGCGCCTCCCCATTTGGCTGTTAGTGGGTGGTGGGTGGATGCGTGGGTCGTATCAGTGGTTCGGTTCGGTGCATGGGTGCGGACATCGGTCAACACGAGCGGCGATGGGGGCGAAAGAATATCTCGGGCAAAATTTCATGAGCTGGCAAAAAAGATCAAAGCGACGGTTCGAGCGTAAATATCTTCGGGGAGCTTGGCTGTAACATGCGGGGCTTCGGAAACGCGCGTGGCGGGGTTGGCGACCGCGCGTATCGCGCCCGTTTCGCGTATGGGTCGATGCGACAACTCCCGAGGAAGCCTCCGCGGCTTTCACACCGCGAAATTCGCCTCGGACGTGCGCGCGCGACCCAGATTCGCGCGTATAACCGGGGTAAAAAAACCGTCGTTCGACGGCTGAGTCATTGCCCACTGCAGCTTTCCCGCGAAGAATAACTTTCCGCGGGGTTCGGCCGCGCGGGGAAGATCCGGGCCGGAAACGGGGCGCGTGCGGGCGGCGCGAACGTGATCTCACCTGCGAAGTACATCACCGGGAACCCCTCCTGGGTGCTCCAGCTGTGGCTGCCGAGGTACACGTCCTCTCCGAGCAGCTGCACCGCCGCCGCGCGCGACAGAGACATCTCGGCGACGGACTTTGGCCCGCACAGGCGCAAAACGGACGCGACTCGCGCGGCATCCCGGTGATACGCCGCCAGCGTAATCTCGCGCGTGTAATCCTCCTCGCACAGCCTCGGGGGTACGCAGCACTCGACGTCCATGGGTTCCGCCTCGCCGGCCGCCGCGGTAACGGCGGCGACGGACCGAGGCGGCACCGTCATCGTCGCGGTCATTGCACCCGACGCGGTCGTTGCTTCCTTCGTCGCCACGATTGAGCTCCTTTCGGGTTCGAAAACGCGCCGTTCCCAACTCACTTGAGACTAAAACGCGGAATGTGCACGCCCTGAGTCAACCTTGAACACGACTCGGAAGTGGTATTTACTCGCCCGTGACGCGTCGCAAGTCGCGCGCGCGGGTGAAGTGCGCTTCCGTGCGTGAAGAGCGCCGAGAAAAAGCGGGAAGAAAACGAAAACGCGATATTTCGAAACGCATTTTCTCGGCCGAGGAAAACTGACAGTTCATGCCCCGCTGTGTTCTGAGTGACCAAAGAAGCCTTGGTTTACAACTCGTGAAATGGAAATTGTAAAACGGTAGCCGCCAGGTCTTCGTTTTGAGAATTGGCGTTGATATTTCGTTTGAGAAGGTACGGGTATTTACCCAGGGCATCGACCTCGATGGCCAGATATTATGCTTTGGATATTTGTATAGAGATTCGGTCTGCGATACCCAAAATATCCAAGATTGTCACTGACGCGTCACTGGATCTTCCTGAAAAATTTGGAAAACCAACAGGCGATTCCAAAGACAAGAAGATGGACCCGAACGAGATCTCTGTTCAAAGTGGAATGGTTGAAAGAAGAGGTGCGGTCAACAGGCAGGTCACGCGGTCAACATCACCAACGGAACGGGTGAAATTGCGAAACTCGCGATCAACCTCGAAGAGATGAAACTCTTTTTTTTGGCAATGCCATTTTTGGCTTTTGACGAACTCGCCTCGATCCCGATCATCGAAGCCTGCAGGGCACGCTGCTCGGGCTCCTTGCGTCTCACCCGGCCAGTGTAGTGCCGTGGGCTCGACACTACCGACCTCACACAGGCGGTGCCGCACTAGGCGGTATCTGTCAGCGGTCGGACGGTACTAGGCGAGGGATAGGCCGCCGCGCGCAGCAGGTGAACAACCGCGGCGCGGCGCTTCCTCCCATCGGTGGGCCCCGCCTCGAATTTTAGCAGAGGAGGTGGTGGAGACACACTGTCGGCAGTGGAGCGAGGAGGGGCGGGCGCGATGGAGGACCCGTTCGAGAAGCCCCTGCCGACGCGCGACGAGCACCTTCGATGGTCGCTCGCGGACGTCGCGCCGGAGATGCTCGAGGTGTCCGTGGTGGCGGTGCGTCCCGACCCCGATCCGTAACCCGCGCCTCGCCCATCGCGGCGTCACCCGCACGACGCACGCAACCCGGATTCAATGATTCTCAAACGGGAAACGATTTCGAGCCCACGGCCCGACCGACCCCCCCGCGTCCATCCACCTTACTGACGTCCCCTTCCCCCACGTGTGTTTCCATCGCAGACCGCGGATGAGGCGATACGCGCGCCGGGCGCGCACGTCGCGGTGACGTTCGCGCGCGAGCAGGAACGCGCCATGGCGGGCGCGGTCGCCGGAGCCAAGCGATCGGTCGCCGCGAGGATGCCACCGCTGCTCAACACGCACTCGCCGTTCACGCGCGCGTCGACGTTCGGCGATTCCAAGGACCTCTACCACCACCCGCCCACGAACCGCATCGGCGCCAACTACACCCCGTCCGCGGGGCCCGGGTACAAACAACGCGCCGCCAAGCGCGCCAAGGTTCCCAACGACGAGGGATGGGTAAGCTCGGAGATCATCGTCAAGAGACCGCTGCCAAAGTACCCGACGATGGCGGAACCGAGGACGAGCCGGGGCGAGCGCGTGGACGACGCGCTCGCCAGGACCGCACGTGTCCGACCGCAGGAACCAGGGTTCACGCAGCCGCGGCCGCCGAGCCCCGATAACCCGTTTCGCACAATCGGCCGAGCATCATCCGCAAACGAACCCTCATCTTCCGACGACGGGGACGCTTCATCCAACTCGGACGGGGAAGTCGCCGGTTCATCTTCCACACGCGCACAGACGTACAGCGACTCGCGTAAACGGTCTTTGACGGACGCCATCGTCAGGTACCACTACTACGTGGAGCACGGCGTGGACGCGGGCGCGGACGATGCGAAAGGCACGGCAGCGGAGCCGAAACCGGAGTGGTTCGAAAACGTTTTGTCGATGACCCCGTCCGACCCGGACCCACACGGTGCGTTATCCGTGGAAGGATTCGAGACGTGTCTCCACTCGTTACTGAACGAGATGCGAACGGACTACTACCACGCGGCGAGGAAGTCCATCGTGGACTACGTGCTGACCAACGCGAACGAGCGGACTCGGCTGGGCTTGGAAACTTTGGCTGGGTTCGCCAAGCCGCCGAAGCCGAGCGGCAGGCCGCACGGGGACCTGCCCGCGGTGTGGCGCGCGGACGTCGACGCCGCGCGCGAGGACATCGCGTGGACGCTGCAGACGCTCTCACCGCAGATCAGCGCGCTGTCGCACCTGTGGAGTACCGAGTTTAGGGCGGCGCGACTGGTCGACGCGGGGAGCGAAGAATTCAGAGCATCGGTGCCGTGGGAAGTCGACGCGTTCGTGGCGCACCAGAGCGCGACGCGCGAGGCGTCTAAGAGCGCGCTGTGGGAGCGGTGGACCGCGGAGACCGCGGCGGTGTTCCGCGCTGATCCGCCCGTGTGCGTCAACGCCGATTCGGACGCTTACTATAACGCGGTGGCGACGGCGCAGAGTAACCAGCTTCGCGAGTTGGTCAAACGAAACGTGGAGGAGCTGGTGACGGATCTGGCGCTGGAGCACACCTACCCGGACACGCACGGACACTGCGATCCGCTCGACCGCACGCTCCTCTGGTCCAACGACCCGTTGTTCGTGGTCAGGCTCCAGCCCGGTGAGGACGGGTGCGCTGAATTTTCACCGCCGTTTGAAGCCTTCGAGGACGCCGTGATCAGCAGCCTGGACGGCGCGGTGCTCGCGGCGATCGGCATCCCGCGACCCGGGGTGGTGAACGTCGCATCGGCGAAGGCGATCGACACGTTCCAGCTGGACGATCCGCTCGTCGTGGACGCAAGGGAAAAGCTGGCGACGGCGATGCGACGCGGGCGAGACGCCCCAGACGCGCTCAAGGCTGTCTTCGCGCCGCACGAGGGTCTGCTAACCCTCGACATTGCAGCACACGTCGCCGCGTTCGCCGCCGACGTGGTGGTTCCCACGGACCCGACGGGTAAGAAGGGCGAACCGACGGTTTTGGACCAGTTCCGGTCGGAGATTGACAAGTACCGGGCATTCGCGGATGACATTCGGAAATCTTCCGGAAAGCGCGTTCGCGCCGGCGTGTACGTCGTCGACTGCTCCTCGCTGAAACAGAGGCTGTCCGACATCGCCGATGCATGCGCGGATGCGTTGCTGGACCACATACGTACCACGGTGGCGAACACCGCGATTGAGATGAACAAAACCTACGTCGAGATGAACGAGCGAGTTCACGTGAAACCGAGCAACGTGAACGAGGCGGTGCAGCTCAAGAAGTACGTCAAGGAGACGCAGCCGCAGATGACGAAAGACATCGAGGCTGAGATCAAGGCGCAGAAGAAGCGCGAGCTCTTCCTCGAGGAGTACTTTTGGAGTACCACGGATGAGGACTTTGACGAGATTTGCGTCTCCTACGGGTGGCCAGCGAGGATGTACGAGATTATGAAACTCGCCGGCAGGGCGTGCAATTCCGAGCACAGGCTGTGGGAAGAGAAGCTCAAGGCTCGGCGCGAGGTGTTCCAGACCAAGCTGGAGGAGTACAAGGTGACGATCGAATCGTTCGAGCGCGACGGGGACGTGGACAAACGCGAAGAGGTTTACGCCGGCAAAGTCGAGGTTCTCAACAAGGCGTTAGAAGAGGCGGCGAATGAGGCGGAGGCTATCAACGACGAAGAGATTTTGTTCGGCTGGGGCATCACGCGGTACACGGAGGTGACCAAGCTCAACACGCGGTTCGAGCCGTTCAAGAAGCTGTGGACGATGACGTGGGAGACGTTCAAGAACCACAGGGAGTGGATGCAAGGTCCCTTCTCCAAGCTCAACTCTGAGGTCATCGACGAGAACGTGTCGGACTCGGTGCGGGACATGGCCAAGCTCGTGAAACGCTTCTCCGGGAAGGGCGGCGGTGAGCTCATGCCCAAGCCCCTGGCCGTCGCCGAGGCTACCGCGGAGAAGCTGGAGAAGTTCAAGGATATGCTTCCCATGGTCCACGCCGTGTGCAACCCGGGACTGCGAACGCGGCACTGGGAAAAGATGACGGAGATCATCGCCATTCCAAACTTTGAACTCAAGAAGGATGAGTTCACCTCCCTGCAGCGTTTGATCGACAAGGGTGTCAAGGAGCACACCGTGCGGCTCGCCGAGGTGAGCGACGTGGCATCCCGGGAGTACACGATGGAGAAGGCGTTGGACAAGATGGTGGAGGATTGGGAAGGTTTGGACCTACGCTTCAAGCCCTGGAAAGAAACCGGCACGTCCATCCTGGACGGCGCGTGCGTCGACGAGGTCCAAGCCGTGCTCGACGACCAGATCGTCAAGGTGACGGCGATGGGCGCGTCGCCGTTCGCCAAGCCGTTCGCGGACAGGGTGGGACCGTGGGGCTCTCGGTTGGACCGGCTGCAACAGATCGTGGATCAGTGGCTCAAGTGCCAGGCCAAGTGGCTGTACCTCGAGCCCATCTTCAGCAGCGACGAGATCGGGAAGCAGATCCCAACGGAGGCGGCGGCGTTCGACACGATGGACACGACGTGGCGGAAGATCATGGAGACTGTCCAGGCGGCGCCCAAGGCTGTGGACGCGCCGAACGTGGAAAACTTGCTGGAAGACCTGGACGAGTCCAACAGGCAACTGGACATCGTCGAGAAGGGACTCAACGACTTTTTGGACACCAAGAAGATGGCGTTCCCCCGTTTTTTCTTCCTGTCCAACGACGAGCTCCTGGAGATTTTATCCGAGGGCAAGGATCCGCTCCGAGTGCAGCCGTTCATGAAGAAGTGCTTCGAGGCTGTGCAAAAAGTGGAATTCACCGAGCGCGTCACGATGAAAACCATCGTGTCCGTGGAGGGCGAGTCCGTTCCGCTGTGCAAAGAAATCGACCCGGCAGAGACGGGCGCGGTGGAGAAGTGGATGCTCGAGTTCGAGGACGTCATGAAGGCTTCGTTGCTCAAGGTGACGCGCGAATCCGTGGTGTCCTACACCACGAAACCGAGAGAGGAGTGGATTTTGGACTGGCCCGGGCAGGTGGTCATCGCCGGGTCGCAGGTGCACTGGACCAAAGAAGTCACCGACGCCATCGTCGCGGGCGGACTTAAGGAGTACGGCGAGAAGTCCAACGTGCAACTGACCAACATCGTCAACATGGTGCGGGGCGAGTTGACCAAACTGGAGCGGGCGACGATGTCGGCGCTGGTCACCATCGACGTGCACGCCCGCGACGTCGTCGTCCAGATGTCAGCAGACGGCGTGCACGATCCCAAGGACTTCAAGTGGCTCGCGCAGCTGCGTTACTTCTGGGAGGACGACACCCTCAAGTGCCGCATGATCAACGCGCAGGCGCAGTACGGCTTTGAGTACCTCGGCAACTCTGCCCGGTTGGTCATCACGCCGCTGACGGACCGGTGTTACCGCACGTTGATGGGCGCGATCCACCTTAACCTCGGTGGCGCGCCCGCGGGACCCGCGGGTACCGGCAAGACGGAGACCACGAAGGATCTCTCCAAGGCGATCGCCATCGCGTGCGTGGTTTTCAACTGCTCCGACGGGTTGGACTACAAGGCGATGGGTAAATTCTTCAAAGGTTTGGCGGCGTCTGGCGCGTGGGCGTGTTTCGACGAGTTCAACCGCATCGAGCTCGAGGTTCTCTCCGTGGTGGCGCAGCAGGTGCTGTGCATTCAGCGCGCGGTCGCGGCGAAGATGGAACGGTTCATCTTCGAGGGTGTGGAGCTCAGAATCATTCACACCGCCAACGTGTTCATCACCATGAACCCCGGCTACGCCGGGCGCTCCGAGCTCCCCGATAACCTCAAGGCGCTCTTCCGCGACGTCGCGATGATGGTCCCGGACTACGCCATGATCGGTGAGATCATCCTCTACTCGTTCGGCTACCTCGAGGCTCGAGACATGGCGCGCAAGCTCGTCCAGACGTACCGCCTGTGCTCCGAGCAGCTCTCGTCGCAGGACCACTACGACTACGGCATGAGAGCCGTCATCGCGGTGCTTCGCGCGGCGGGTAACTTGAAGCGCAAGTTCGCCGACGAGGCTGAGGACGTCCTCATGCTCCGCGCGTTGACCGACGTCAACCTGCCCAAGTTCTTGGACCAGGACGTGCCCTTATTCCGCGGCATCCTCAGCGATTTATTCCCGGGAGTCAAGCTACCGGAGATTGACTACGACAACCTCAACGACGCTCTGACAAACGCCACCGCCAGGGCGAAACTCCAGCCCCTGGACAACTTCTTCGAGAAGATCATCCAGCTGTACGAGATGATCATCGTGCGGCACGGGCTGATGCTGGTCGGGGAATCGTACGGCATGAAGTCATCGTGCATCTCCGTGCTGGCGGACGCCCTCGGCGAGTTGAACGAAAAAGGTTTAAACGGCGAACAAAAAGTCAAGTACTACTGCCTCAACCCCAAGTCCATCACCATGGGCCAGCTGTACGGCGCCGAGGACCCGGTGAGCAAAGAGTGGGCCGACGGTATCCTCGCGGTGACGTTCCGCAACGCCGCGAGGGATACCAGCCCGGACCGCAAGTGGGTGGTCTTCGACGGCCCGGTGGACGCCATCTGGATCGAAAACATGAACACGGTGCTGGACGATAACAAGAAACTGTGCCTCAACAGCGGCGAAATCGTCGCGATGCAGGGTTTGATGAACATGATCTTCGAGGTTCAGGACCTGGCGGTGGCGTCGCCGGCCACGGTGTCGCGGTGCGGCATGGTGTACGTGCAACCTTCGCTGTTGGGTTGGAGGCCGGTGATGCAATCGTGGCTGGACACCCTCCCCGTGGGCGTCGCCCCCGAGCACAAGGAACAGATCACCGCGCTCTTCGACTGGCTCGTGCCCCCGTGCCTGCGCGTGGCGACCAAGATCTGCAAGATGCCGCAGCCCATGCAGGAGATCAACTTAGCGCAGTCGCTCATGCGCCTGTTGGACTCGTTACTCGACGAGTTCAAAGACGCCGGTAAGATCGCGTCGATGAAGGAAGCGCTCGTGTCCGTGTGGATCGATTCGCTCTTTTTGTTCTCGCTCGTGTGGTCCATCGGCGCCAGCGTCGACGAAGAAGGCCGGACCAAGTTTGACGCGTACCTCCGAAAGCTCATGTTCAACGACGTCCCGGAGGAGCTGGTGCCGTGGATGACCCCGGGGCTGAAGGGCCAAGGTAAGGTCAAGTGCAAGCCGTTTCCGTCGGGGTCCGAGTCGAACCCCGAGACGGTTTACGACTTTTGCTTCGATAAACCATCCGGGACGTGGCGACGATGGGTGGACCTGACGGAAGACGTCCCGATCGGCGAAGATGCCGCGTACTCGTCCATCATCGTGCCAACCGTGGATACCATCCGGTACACGTTTCTCATCGACACGCTGGTGACGCACGGGAAGAATTTCTGCTTCGTCGGACCCACGGGCACGGGCAAGACGGCGTACATCAAGCGGCACGTCGCCAACGGCATCGACAGCGAGCTGTACAGCTACACGTTCATGAACTTCTCCGCGCAGACGTCCGCGAACATGACCCAGGACATCGTGGACGGTAAGCTGACCAAGCGCAAGAAGGGTACATTCGGACCACCCCCGGGGAAAAAGATGGTCGTATTCGTCGACGATCTGAACATGCCGCAGGTTGAAGAATACGGAGCTCAACCCCCGATCGAACTGTTGAGGCAGTTCATGGACTACGCCGGGTGGTACGATAGAAGGGAGCTGGCGTTCCGTAACCTCGTGGACATGCAGTTCATCGCCGCGATGGGCCCGCCGGGTGGAGGCCGCAACAACGTGACCAACCGGTACCTCCGACACTACCACGTCATATGCGCCGCGCCGTTCAACGCCGCCACTTTAACCAAGATTTTCAGCACCTTGGTCGAGTGGTGGATGCGAACCAAAGGCTTGCCCGAGGAGCTGTACGAGTGCCAGTCGTGCCTGGTCAAGGGGACCATCGAGCTGTACCAGACGGTGCAGCGCGAGCTGCTGCCGACGCCGATGAAGTCGCATTACACCTTTAATCTTCGCGACGTTTCTAAAGTGTTCCAGGGTGTCTGCTCCACCACCAAAGAGAGCGTCGCCGATAAAGGTTCGCTCACGAGGCTGTGGGTGCACGAGAGCCTCCGGGTGTTCGCGGACAGGCTCACGGATGAACCCGACCGCGAGTGGTTCTTCCAGATGTCCAAGCGGCTCACAGAGAAGCACTTCGACGTCCCCTTCGACGAAGTTTTCGCGAGATTGGACGCCGACGGCGACGGGGTTGTGGACCCGACGGAGCTCCGACGTTTGATGTTTGGCGATTTCTTAGTTCCCGGCGCGGACCCCAAGGTGTACGGCGAGGTGCTCGAGTACGATCAGCTGCACGGCGTGGTCACCGAGTACCTCGTGGACTTCAACTCGACGAGTAAGAAGCCCATGCACCTGGTGCTGTTCCTCTACGCGCTCGAGCACGTGTGCCGCATCTGCCGCGTCATCTCGCAACCCGGCGGGCACGCGCTGCTCGTGGGCGTCGGCGGGAGTGGGCGGCAGTCGCTCACGCGGCTCGCGGCGTACATCCAGGAGTTTGAGATTCACCAGATTGAGCTGTCCAAGACGTACGGCCGCGTGGAGTGGCACGACGACTTGAAGAAGGTTATGAAACTCGCGGGTGAGGCTAATAAAAACACGGTGTTTCTATTCTCCGACACGCAGATCCAGTACGAGTACTTCGTCGAGGACATCTCGAACTTGCTCAACACCGGGGAGGTTCCGAACCTGATGGAGAGCGGCGACATGGTGACCATCTTCGAGAACATCCGGGGCCGGGCGAAGCAGGCTGGCATGGACGCGAACAAAGACCTGATGAACAACTTTTTCATCCAAGAGGTTAAAAAGAACCTCCACGTCGTGCTCGCCTTCTCCCCCGTCGGCGACGCCTTCCGCGAGCGCCTTCGCAAGTTCCCGTCGCTGGTCACGTGCACCACGATCGACTGGTTCACCGCCTGGCCGGAGGATGCCCTGCTCAACGTCGCGCAAGAGTTTCTCAAAGACGTCAACGTAGCGAACGAACTCAAATCTCCGCTGGCTGAGATGTGCGTCGAGATGCACAGCGGGACCATCGCGCTGTCGGAACGGTACCTCGCCGAGGCCCGCCGGCACTTCTACGTCACGCCCACGTCCTACCTCGAGCTCATCAGTTCCTATAAAGACCTGCTCAAGAAGAAGCAAAAAGAGATTGACACCAAGAAGAAGCGTTACATCAACGGATTGGAGAAGCTCGCCGCCACGGAACAGAGCGTCGAGGCTATGAAATTGGAGCTCATCGCGCTCCAGCCGCAGCTGGTGCAGGCGCAGAAGGATACCCAGGCTGCCATGGAGGTCATCGCGCAGGAGACGGTCGAGGCTGACAAGGTGAAAGCGTCCGTCGCGAAGGAGGAGGCTGACGCCAAAGCCGAAGCCGCCCGCGTGAAGACCGAGGCTGACGCCTGCGAGAACGACCTCAAGAACGCGATGCCGCTGCTGAAAGCCGCCGTGGACGCCCTGGATACCCTCACGCCCGGCGACATCTTCGAGGTGAAGCTCATGAAGACCCCGCCCGCGCCGGTGATGCTGGTCATGGAGGCTGTGTGCATATTCATGCAGATGGAGCCCGTGCGCAAGACTCACCCGGACACAGGCCAGATGTTCAACGACTGGTGGGCCACCTCGCTCAAACTCTTAGGCCAGCCCGGGTTCCTCAACAAGCTCAAGACGTACGACAAGGACAAGATCAAGAAGAAGGTGATCCGGAAGGTTTCCAAGTACGTCGCCAAGCCGGAATTTGAACCCGCGCGGATCAAGAAGGCTTCCAAAGCAGCCGGCGGGCTGTGCTCGTGGGTGAAAGCCTTGGTGGATTACGACGCGGTGATCAAGGTTGTCAACCCGAAGAAGGCTGCGCTGGCCAAGGCTGAGACGGACTTGGCGGGGGTGATGGCTGAGCTCAAGATCAAGCAGGACCAGCTGCAGGGAGTCATCGACAAGATCAACGCGTTGAACGACGACCTGCAGGGCAAGAAGGACCACTGCGCCAAGCTCGAAAACGACGCCGAGGTTTGCAAAATCAAACTCGACCGAGCCAACAAGCTCGTCGAGGGACTCGGCGGCGAGAAAGTTCGGTGGACCGCGAACCAGGAGCAGCTCTCGGTCGATTACCTCGCGCTCACGGGCGACGTGCTCCTATCCTCCGGGTGCATCGCGTACCTCGGAGCATTCACGCTCGCGTACAGAGAGCAGGCCACCGCCCGCTGGGTCGAGCTGTGCCAAAGCGCCGAACCAAAAATCCCGTGCGACGACAAGTACTCGCTGGTCAAGATCATGGGCGACCAGGTTAAGATTCGCCAGTGGAACATCCAGGGTTTACCCAAGGATTCGTTCAGCGCGGAGAACGGCACGATGGTGGATTACGGCAGCAGGTGGCCGCTGTTCATCGACCCGCAAGGTCAGGCGAATAAATGGATCCGGAGCATGGAGGGCGAACGGGGTTTGGTCACCATCAAGCTCTCGGATCCGGACTACATGCGTTCGCTCGAAACTGCGGTGCAGTTCGGCAAGCCGGTGTTACTCGAGAACATCTACGATACCCTGGACGCGAGCCTCGAGCCGCTGCTGCTGAAGCAGACGTTCAAGCAGGCTGGTTCGCTCTGCATCAAGCTCGGCGACTCCGTCGTCGAGTACAACAAGGAGTTCAAATTTTACATCACCACCAAGCTCCGCAACCCGCACTACACCCCCGAGCTGTGCACCAAGGTGTCGCTGATCAACTTCATGATCACGCTCGACGGTCTGGAGGACCAGCTCCTGGGCGTGGTGGTGGCGAAAGAAAGGCCGGATCTCGCCGAGGAGAAGAACCAGCTCATCCTGCAAGGCGCGCAGAACAAAAAGTCGTTGAAGGAGATCGAGGACAAGATCCTGAAGGTGCTTTCCTCATCCGAGGGTAACATCCTGGAGGATGAAGAAGCGGTCCAGGTGCTCAGCGCGTCCAAGGTGCTGTCCGATGAAATCTCGGAGAAGCAGAAGATCGCCGACGAGACCGAGGTGAAGATCGATTCGGCGAGAGCGGGATACAGGCCGGTGGCGAAGCATTCCTCCATCCTGTTCTTCTGCGTAGCCGACATGGCCAACATCGGCGACATGTACCAGTACTCGCTGCAGTGGTACACCGAGCTCTTCCTGCGCGGCATCGACGACGCGGACAGGTCCCCGAAGCTGGAGACACGCCTGCGGAACATCACCAGGCACTTCACCTACTTTCTCTACCAGATGGTGTGCCGCTCGCTGTTTGAGCAGGACAAGTTGCTCTTCGCTTTTCTCGTCGCCACCAAGGTGCTTCTGGCGATCGACTGGGGCGAGATCGAGACGCAAAAGGCGGCGGTGGAGGCTGAGTACCAAAAGGCACTCGCCGACTTTGCCGAGCGCGAGGCGAAGCGAACGGCTGAGGCTGAAGCCGAGGCGAAGGCGAGGGAGGAGGCGGGTGAGGATCCGCCGGCGGATGACGACGACGACGAGGAGGCGCTTCGCGAGGAGGCGCCCGAACCCCCGGGCGAGTTCGAGTTTGCCTTTGGCACGGGCAACCCGATCGACGCGGACGAGCTCAGGTTCTTCCTCACCGGCGGCATCGACACCGGCGACCTCGCCGTGCCCAACCCGGCGCCCGACTGGCTCGGCGACAAGGCTTGGGGCGAGATTCTACGCGCGGCGGAGCTGCCCACGGTGGCGGCCCGGGGTGACCTACCCGCGGACGTCGCGAAGGACCCCGCGCGTTGGAAGGTTCTCTACGACTCGCTCGAGCCGCAGAGCGAGGTGCTCCCCGCGCCGTGGCACGACGCGTTCACGCCCTTGCAGCGCATGATGGTGATCAGAGCCTTTCGGCCCGATAAGGTTGTTCCCGCAATCACCGATTTCGTCGGCGCCGAACTCGGGTCCAAGTACGTCGAGCCGATGCCGTTCGACCTCCCGTCCTGCTTCGAGGATTCCAGCGCGTCCGTCCCGCTGGTGTTCGTGCTGAGCTCGGGGTCCGACCCGATGGCCAACTTGCTGAACTTCGCGGCGTCCAAGAAGAACAAGACCTACCCGGAGGGCATGAGGGTCGAGGCGGTGTCCCTGGGCCAAGGGCAAGGACCGTACGCGATGAAGAACATCGAGGAGGGCATGAAGAAGGGTTTCTGGGTGGTTCTCCAGAACTGCCACCTGGCCAAGTCGTTCATGCCCGAGCTCGAGGTGGTGTGCGAGACGCGCCTGAAGGAGGACTCGGTGCACCAGGACTTTAGGCTCTGGCTCACGTCTTACCCTTCGCCGATTTTCCCAATCACGATTCTGGAAAACTCAGTCAAGATGACCAACGAGGCACCGAAGGGCCTCCGCGCCGGCTTGATGCGAACGTTCATGTCCGACCCGCTGTCCGACAGCGAGTTCTTCGACACGTGCACCAAGGACACGTCCTGGCGCAAGATGTGCTTCGGCCTCGCGTTTTTCCACTCGTCGATGCAGGAGCGGAGAAAATACGGCGCCATCGGGTTCAACATCCCGTACGACTTCAACGAGAACGACCTTCGCATCTCCATCCGGCAGCTGAAGATGTTCCTCGACGAGTACCCCGAGGTGCCGTACGAGACGTTGATGTACACGTGCGGCGAGTGCAACTACGGCGGGAAGATCACCGACGGCCACGACAGGGTCACCGCCGACTCCATACTCAAGCTGTTTTACACCCCCGAGATTCTCGACGAAAATTACGCCTTCTCACCGAGCGGCCTGTACCAAGCGCCGCCCCACGGAGACTACAAGTCGTACCTCAAGTACATCAACACCCTGCCGCTCATCGCCGCGCCGGAGGTGTACGGCTTCCACGCCAACGCGGACATCCAGAAGAACATGAACGAAACTGACGCGCTCCTAGCGTCGTTCATGTTGACTCAATCGCGCGAAGGGTCGGGCGGCGGCAAGTCACCGGAGGAGGTCATCGGCGAGGTTGCCGAGAGCCTCCTCGGTAAGCTCCCGCCCAACTTCGACGTCGAGCTCGCGGAGAAGAAGTACCCGGTGGATTACTACGAGTCCATGAACACGGTGCTGACGCAGGAGCTCGGGAGGGTCAACGTGCTCCTGTCGCTCATACGCGGCTCCCTCGTGAACCTCGGCAAGGCGGTCAAGGGCCAGGTGTTAATGAGCGACGAGCTCGACAAGGTGGGCAAGGCGCTGTACGACGGCAAGGTACCCGCGTCGTGGCTCAAGAAGTCGTTCCCGAGCCTCAAGCCCCTTGGTTCGTACATGAAAGAAGTTGTCGAACGAGCCGCTTTTTTCAAGTCGTGGGTCGACGACGGGATTCCCACCACGTTTCCCCTCTACGCCTTCTTCTTCACCCAGGCGTTCCTCACGGGATCCAAGCAGAACTTCGCTCGGTCGCACAAGATCGAGATTGACAAGGTGGACTTTGACTACGCCGTGCTGGACGGGGACGAGGCCGGATACGCGGAGAAGCCCGCGGATGGCGTGTACTGCTTCGGCATGCACATCGACGGCGCCGCGTGGGATCCACACAAACGATCGCTCTGCGAGAGCGAGCCCAAGGTTCTGTACGCGCCGTGCCCTGGGATCCACATGATCCCCGCGCGCGTCGAGGACTTTAAGGAGTATAACCACTACAGGGCTCCGCTGTACAAGACGGCGGACAGGCGCGGTATCCTCAGTACCACCGGTCACTCCACTAACTTTGTTATGGACATTCGTGTGCCGTGCGAGCAGGACGGGTCGCACTGGATCAGGCGCGGCGCCGCGCTGCTGCTGTCGCTCAAGGACTAACACGTCCGTATACCCATCGACGGCGTATACACATTGTTTACACACTTATATAGCTAGAGACGGTTAGGTGACGAGATTGATAACCAACCGATAGAACCGATGTAATCATTAAACAACGAACACTGATTCGCACACGCGAGCGGCGGCTCGCACACAAAAGAATTAAGGTATCGTATCCCCCATCGACACACTTCTCATCGCCCCGCGATGAGTTCGTATATCAGCCCGAGCACCATCGCGATGAGCGCCACCACCGCGGCGACGACCAGCTGTTTGGGCAGCGCGGACGGCGGCTTCGCGGCCAGCGCGACGCTGCCCGCCCCAGCGGCCGATCCCGCGGACCCCGAAGGCGCCTTCTCAACCTTCTCAACCTCCCGAACATCCTCGGGTCCCTTCACGACCGTCTCGGGTCCCGTGACGACCTCCTCGGATCCCGTAACGACGTCATCGGGCCCACCCTCCACGTTCCCCTCAAACGCCATGTAAAGCTCCTTCCGCAGGCTCCTCAGCCGGACCCGCTCCGCCTGTGGCACGACCGTGTTCGCCGCCGCCGCGGTCGTTCCCGTCTCGGGCGTCGTCGCATCGGACACGGACGCCTCTGCGACTTTAGCGTCTCGGCGAAACGCGTCCACCGCGGGTTGCTGGTGAATTTCAGTCAGCAACTCCGCCACGGTGATCAAGCCTTCGGTTTCGCTCTTACCCCCAACTTCTTTCGGGATGTGTTCCAGGCCGATGCCCATCTTGTTGTGGAAGTGCTTGGAGGCGCTTCCGCTGAGGATGACGAACTTCTCTCTGGCGCTCTCGGTGAGAAAGTATTTGGCGATTGACCATATGAACTGAAACACGGACGGCGAGTGCGCCACGACGAATGCGCTGAAGGGCTCGGGGTGGAACATCGCCGCCTGCATCACGTGCGCGATCTTGGTGATGTTGCTCTGGGTGTAGTACGTCATCGAGGGCTTGGCGAGGTCGATGATGAACACCGGCTTCAAGCCGCAGAGTTGCCTGGACGGCTGAGAGACGCAAAACTCGTAAAAGTGGTTAACCGCCGTCCAGCCGATGGGCTGCGGCACCCTGCAGCAGCTCTTGATGCCCTTGTTCGTCTTGCGGACCACGATCGCGGCGGGGTGGTGCTCGGTGGCGCGCATGAAGCACCAGCTCTGAAACGAGTCGCCGAGATCCGCGCACAGCTGGCGCCGCGTCTCGGGCGCGTCCACGTGGGGATGCACGAATTGATGCTGCGGCGGGAAGCGCTTGACGAAGCGCACGAGGAAGACGCGGAGGTAGAGCGCGGCGCCCGCGTGCTTACCGTCGGTGATCTCTTCGTACGCCTTGGGCGCCGGGTGTTTGACGGTGCAGAACACCGCGTTCTTGCACCCGGTGAGGATCCTCTTGAAGAATCTGTGGCACGCGATTGCGGGATCGGTGTCGGGGCCTTCAAACACTTTAAGCATGAACGAGAACACCGGGGTCATCATGACGTCCGCGCTGGCGCGTCGCATGAGTGACATGATCTCCTCCGGTGAGACGTCGGCTTTGATCGTGTCCAGCCTGCCCGCGGCCGGGTCGACGCGAAGATTGGTGAGCGCGTGATCGATCACGGCGATGACCGCGGGCGCCGTGCGCTCGACTCCTTCCCAAGGCAGCGCCTGGAACCCGTCGATGTTGGTCTTGAGCGTGCTGATCATGAATGGTTCTTCCTCCTCGCTGGGTCCCGCGGTTGGGATGGGTGGCCCGGTCCAACGCATCGGGTCCTCCACGAAGTACCACGGGACTCCCTCGGGTCGACGCGCGATTAAATGATCGTCATCTTGTGCGAGGTACTTGGACGATCGCTTGGGGCGCGACGGGGATGGGGCGAGGCGTGATGACGCGCTGGTTCGTGGGCGCGAGGGGTCATCCTCGCTGAGCCGCCCGGTGCTGTCGCGCGCGCTGACCCGGCCGTCGCCGTTGGTGCTCTCGAACGAGAGCCGCACGGAGGACGGGTGGTCGTGATGGTCGGCGTCGCCGTTCGACACGGCGCGGTCTCCGTTCGACACCCGCGGGCCCTGCGCGGAGGCGCCGGTCGCGGCGGTCTTGCCCTCCGGGACCGCGGGCAGCGGCGAAATGTGCGGCAGGTTCGGCGCGTTGTCATCGGCGGGATCGTCGACGTCGTGTTTCACCGCGGGTTTCTTGCTGCAAACGCCGCCCATCGCGCCCCGCGCCTTCCCGCGCCCGCGCCCTCTCCGCTCTCACCCGCGATCTGTGATGCTCCGCTCGATCACTCGGGACGACCTGTCCCTGATCGACTAGCCCTATGCGGCTCGTGCGCGTGAGTCGTCCGGTCTACGCGCGGGTACGTCTCGGGCGGAACCGACGCGGTCGGCCCAGCGATGCTCGCGCGATCGCCAATGAACCCGCCGCGCCAATCACGCGCGCCCTTCCGAGGAACCTGCAAGTCCAAACAAGCCGGCACGGACCACACACTTTTGGCGTCGTTTCGACAAAATCGGGACGACGAAATAGACCCCGATTTCTTGAGTCATTCGCAAAGGGAATATTATTTTTCGCGGGCACGTCCGACAGCTGGACAGTCAGAGGATGCGACGGGAGTTGAAAAGGTGCATTTGGAATACCGAAACCGGACCGCTGGCTGGCACGTGCAAACAAACAGCAGACAGACGAGAGAGTTATCATATACCGAGGTCTTTACTGTGCGTATTAAATAAGCTCACCGTGTTGTTAGCCTCGTAGAGTGGTCAGCCTTACCGTCAAGGCTGTTATTGAAGATGATTGATGGTGGGGGTGAGCGCACAAGGTTCGCGGCTCGGCAGCCATCGGGTTGCCGTGCGGTGTGTTCATACAGGATGATCCCTTCACACGATGTTGTTCGAGTACTTGCCGCCGGACATCCTCTTGATCTTGGTGAGCGCGACGCCGCCGAGGACGGTGCCGATGAAGCCGAGGATGAAGGCGAGGGAGCCGAGGGCGAGCGCGCCGTCGATCTGCTTCTTGGGATC
>Ga0209631_10002708_pt1 | contig 21000 bp, 19 predicted proteins | sample COG_08_FD_184752 | JGI IMG/M metagenome (GOLD analysis project Ga0209631, IMG submission 184752) | Pelagic Microbial community sample from North Sea - COGITO 998_met_08 (SPAdes) (version 2) | ecosystem: Environmental > Aquatic > Marine > Neritic zone/Coastal water | place: Helgoland, sampling... | reverse complement strand
GGATCTTTTTGGAGCAGGTAAGATGTTTTTACCTCAGGTTGTTAAATCTGCACGAGTCATGAAAAAAGCAGTGGCATATCTTATTCCTTATATTGATAAGGAGAAGAAAGAGATGGGCCTTGAAAATGTTTCAAATGGAAAAATTCTTCTAGCTACTGTTAAAGGAGATGTTCACGATATTGGTAAAAATATAGTAGGTGTTGTGCTTGGTTGTAATGGTTACGATATTATTGATTTAGGCGTAATGGTCCCATCAGATAAGATTCTCTCTGAAGCCAAAGGAAAAGGTGCTGACATCATTGGCCTCTCAGGATTGATAACTCCAAGCTTAGATGAAATGGTTCACGTGGCTAAAGAGATGGAAAGGATGAACTTTGATATACCGCTTCTAATTGGCGGAGCTACCACAAGCAAAAAACACACAGCAATTAAAATTGAAGAAAACTATTCAGGCCCTACAATTCATATTAATGATGCATCTCGATCTGTAGGTGCTGTAAGCAAGCTATTTAATGAAGATGAAAAAAATCACTATGAGCAGTCCGTAAGAGAAGAGTTTAAAAAAATTCGAAATAATGTTAAGAAGAAAAATATAAAGAAATTATCGATTAATGAGTCTAGGGAGAGAAAATTTTTAATCAATTGGGATGAATACCCTATTTTGAAACCAAATTTTATTGGCACGAAAGTGTTCGATAATTACCCGTTAGAAGAGTTGGTTGGGTATATAGATTGGTCTCCTTTTTTCCATGCATGGGAACTTAAAGGTAAATACCCATCTATCTTGAAAAATGAAAAATATGGTGAAGAAGCAAATAAAATTTTTTCCGATGGAAAAAATATTCTTAATCGCATCGTTAGTGAAAAAATCCTAAAACCAAAAGCAGTAATAGGTATTTATGATGCTCATGCTAAAGATGAAACTGTATTTACTGAAAAAGTGAAATTTAATTTTCCTCGACAATTAGTTGATAAGGGAATAGATAATCCTAATTTTTCATTGGCTGATTTCATTGGCCCAAAAAATGATTATTTAGGACTGTTTGCACTAACAACTGGCCACGGACTTGAGCATTTAGTTGAAGAATTTGAAAAACAAAATGATGATTATAATGTTATCATGGCGAAAGTTATTGCAGACAGACTAGTTGAGGCTTTTGCCGAAAGAATGCATGAAAGAATTAGAACCGAATTTTGGGGGTATGAGAAGAATGAGGCGCTAAAACCAGAAGACTTGATCCAGGAAAAATTTCAAGGAATTCGTCCTGCACCTGGCTATCCATCATGCCCTGGCCATGAAGAAAAAGATGCAATTTGGAAGATACTTAATGTTGAACGCCATACGGGAATTACCCTTACTGAAACAAGGGCAATGTATCCTGCAGCATCGATATGCGGATGGTATTTTTCGCACCCCCAATCACAATATTTTTTCATTAGAGAGTCTTAATTGCTGTCTTTAGATAAGAATTTTTTGCTTGCTAAAAAAGCCGCACATGAAGCTGGTAGCATTGTCATGAAGTATTTTCAAACCTCATCGTATGAAATTAAAGATAAAAGCTATAATAACCCTGTTACAACGGCTGACTATGAAGCCAATCAAACCATTAAAGATGTTTTACTGCAAAACGGATCTAGCTATGGGTGGTTATCTGAGGAAACCGTTGATTCAAAAGAAAGATTATCTAAGGATTATGTTTGGGTTGTAGATCCAATAGATGGGACTAAAGAATTCATTGAAGGAGTTCCTCAGTTTTCTATAAGCATAGCGCTTGTGTTTAAAGAAGAACCAATTCTTGGAATTATTTATAATCCCGCTAAACAGGAATTATTTAGCGCGTGCAAGGGCAATGGTTCATTTTTTAATGAAGAGCCCACAAATTGCTTAAAAGATAATACGAAATTAACAGCTTTAGTAAGCAGATCGGAAGTGAAAAGAGGACTTTGGGATAAGTATGCTGATAGGTTTGATAAGCTAAAACCTGTTGGATCTGTTGCTTACAAACTTGGTCTAATAGGCGCTGCTAAGGCTGATATTTTTGTTACATTACGACCAAAAAATGAATGGGATATATGCGCTGGGCATTGTATTGTTAATGAATCCGGTGGAGTATTAGTTGATTTATTTGGAAACCCAATTAAATATAATCAAAAGACGACTCTCATTAAGCCTGGGTTGATTTCCGGTAGTAAAGATTATGTGAACAGTGTTCTAAAAATAATAAATACCTAATCCATTTGTTTTGACAGTTTTATTATGATAATCTTTATACGTTTATTTATAAAATAATTGAGAATATTTATGAGTGATTTACCAGATGACGCAATTAAATGCTTGGACAAAGGTTTTGTTAGATTAGTCGACTCTATGGGGGGGGATGATGCAATTGTTCAGTCTGCCAGAGTTAGTTATGGAAAAGGAACCAGCAAGGTGTCTCAGGATCGTGGGTTGATTAGATACTTGATGCGTCATAGGCACACTACACCCTTTGAAATGGTTGAATTTAAATTTCATTGTAAGATGCCTATTTTTGTTGCTAGACAATGGGTTAGGCATCGTACGGCAAATATTAATGAGTATTCCCTAAGATATTCTGAAGCTCGAGATGAATTTTATTTGCCAGAATCTGATAATATAGAATTTCAAAGCTCTATTAATAAGCAAGGTAGAATGGGAAAGGTGGATGAAGAACTAAAAAAGAAAGTTCAAAGTTATTTTAAGGAGATTTCTGATCGCAGTTTTGAAATTTATTGCGAATTAAATGAGGCAGGTGTTGCGCGTGAGCTTGCTCGAGCTATTTTACCAGTGAATCTTTATACGGAATGGTATTGGAAAAATGACCTTCATAATTTATTGCATTTTATTGGACTAAGATCTGATGGCCATGCTCAGTATGAGATTCGCGTTTTTTCTGATGCCATGGCTTCTTTTGTAAAAAAAGTTGCCCCATTTGCCTGGGAAGCTTATCAAGACTATGTGGTTAAAGGAATGCGGTTTTCAAAGATTGAGCAATCTATTCTTGAAAGAAAACTTCCAGAAAGAGTTTTGAGTGATATTCAAGAAGATATCGCATACCAGTTAACCGCCTCACTGCATGCCAACAAGCCTCGCATTGAGGAAGATATTTATCCACTTTATAACGAGCAAGGAGGGTCTGACAGCCCTGAAGATTTTAACTTAAAGTGGGCATCGGGTGAGATAGAAGTTGGGAACGTTCGCGAACTACGCGAATTTAAATTAAAAATAGAGAGCCTAAAGTAGTCTATTTTTTTTAAATAAATATTCTATTTCCAAAAATTTGCATATTATTTCTTATGTTTGATAGAGCAGAAATTATTGATAAAAATTTTATCGATTTTGTTCAAAATGATAAAATTACCAATTTAGAAAGTCCTTTAGTAAGTAAAGATTCTAGTCTAAAATCTTCTGATTTAATTTCACTTTTTGAATCTCAGGTTCTAAGCAGACATATAGATTTTAAAGCACGGTCTTTAAAAAACGATGGCAAATGCTTTTATACAATAGGTAGTTCTGGTCATGAAGGTAATGCGGTTTTTGGCAAAATTTTTGACATAAACGATATTGCCTTTCTTCATTACAGAAGCACACCTTTCTTCATCGAAAGGTCAAAGCAGTTACCTGGATCAACGCCACTTTATGATCTCGCCCTTTCGTTTGTAGCTTCGTCAGAAGATCCTATCAGCGGGGGCCGCCATAAAGTTATAGGAAGTAAGGAATTAAATATACCCCCTCAAACAAGCACTATTGCAAGTCACCTTCCAAAGGCTGTTGGAACAGCTTTTTCAATTGACAGAGCAAAAGATCTTAATATTCAGGAGAAATATTTAAAAAATGATAGTGTAGTAATTTGTAGTTTTGGAGATGCTAGCGTAAACCATGCCACAGCTTTGAGTGCTTTCAACACTGCAACTTTAATAAAATACAACGGAGGGCATGTCCCAATTGTTTTCATTTGTGAGGACAACGGTATAGGTATTTCTGTTCCAACACATCCAAATTGGATTGAAAATCAATTTTCTGGTAAAGTTGGAATGAAATATATCCAGACAAATGGGCTCGATCTTATAGATCTTCAATTAAAAACGTCGCAGGCTGTAACATACTGCAGAAGCAATAGACATCCAGTATTTCTACATATGAAGACTGTTAGACTGATGGGGCATGCGGGCTCTGATATTGAAACTGGCTATATGTCTCAGGAGGAATTAATTAGCGTTGAAAGACAAGACCCTCTTCTTTTTTCCGCAAAAATTTTAATTGATAATAAATGCTTAAGACCAGATGACTTAATAAGCATTTACGAGTCTTGCAGAAAAAGAGTAGACAAGGTATTTGAATATGCCTCTACAAGGCCAAAGCTAATTGATGCTAACGATATTATGTTTCATATAGCTACTAGCAGCAGAAATAAGTTAAAGCCAAAAGTACAAAATGAGACTTCTCGAAAAAAAGTATTTGGAAAGGAGTATGGCAGGTTAGAACAAAAATATCACATGGCTAAATTAATAAATTATGCTCTTCACGATATTTTATTGCAATATTCTAATACTGTTGTTTTTGGGGAGGATGTAGGAAAGAAAGGGGGAGTGTATCATGTTACAGCAGATTTGCATAAAAAATTTGGTTCACGAAGAGTATTCGATAGTCCATTAGATGAAACTTCAATTCTTGGATTTTCTTCTGGGTTTAGTCAAAACGGATTCGTACCAATTCCAGAAATACAGTTTTTAGCATACTTTCATAATGCTGAAGATCAAATAAGAGGAGAAGCAGCTACTCTTTCATTTTTTTCACAAGGACAATTTACTAGCCCCATGGTTGTTAGAATCCCTGGATTGGCGTACCAAAAAGGATTTGGAGGACATTTTCATAACGACAATTCTCTGTCTGTCTTTAGAGATATTCCTGGAATAATAGTTGCAGTTCCATCGAACGGTGCTGATGCTGTAAGAATGCTTAGATCTGCAGTAAGAGAAGCATATGAAAAAAATAGAATTATAATTTTTATTGAACCTATCGCTCTTTATATGACAAAAGATTTACATACAAAAGGTGATGAAAAATGGAGTTTTAAATATCCAGAAATAAGCGAAGAAATAGCTGTAGGAGAAATTAAAAAATATGGAAACAGTAAAGTTTTAACAATATTAAGCTATGGAAATGGACTATATCTCACTCTTCAAGGTCAGAAAGAAATTGAGAAAAGAATCGGGAATAAGATTCAGATTATTGATCTTCGTTGGCTATCAGAAATTAATGAAAAAAAATTAATCAAAAATATTGGCAGCTCCTCAAAAATATTAATTGTTGATGAATGTAGAAAGTCGGGATCTTATGGCGAGGGAATTGTAGCTGATTTACACAATGTAACTACAGTTTCATTAAAAATTAAACTGCATGCAGCAAAAAATAGCTTTATCCCAATTGGTGAGGGAGCTACATCAACATTGCCAAGCAAAGAATCAATTATTGAAGCAGCGATCGAGCTTTTTAATGGATAAACAAAGAGTTGTGGTGGTTTGTCCAGGGCGAGGATCGTACTCTAGGGATACCTCTGGATATATTAAAAATCACACAAAATTTCTTTCTTCAGATTTAATGTTCTTTGAAGAAAGGAGAAGGCAGAATAATCAGCTAGGCATTCTCGAGCTAGATTCGATGAGTTTTAAATCAAAAACTCATATGATTGGAGAAAATGCTTCACCATTAATTTATGCATGTAGCTTGATGGATTTCCTAGCTATAAATCAGGATAAGTATGAAGTAGTTGCTGTTACAGGAAACTCTATGGGTTGGTATAGTGCTTTGGCGATTGGAGGAGCTCTTTCTTTTGAAAATGGCTATGAGGTCATTAATACAATGGGCTCAATGATGAAAAATAAAATTATTGGAGGTCAATTGATTTATCCTCTTGTTGATAAAGATTGGAAAATGGATAAAAAGCTTATGCAAAAAGTATTTGATGAAATTCTAGCAGAAGGCGCCTACATTTCTATAATTTTAGGGGGATATATTGTCGTTGGAGGACAAAATGAATCTTTAAAAAGATTGCTTAAAAAATTACCGCCCAATGAAAACTATCCATTTCAAATTCCTTACCATGCAGCATTTCATACGTCATTAATGAAAGAAATTTCTGAGAGCGCTTTCAAAAAAATATCTAAACTATTTTTCTCTAAACCTAAAATTCCTATTATTGATGGAAGAGGGTGCGTTTGGTCACCTTTTAGTACCAATTCTGAAGAATTGTATAATTATACAATTGGCACTCAAGTAACAGAAATGTTTAATTTTACAAAGTCGATAACAACAGCATTAAAAGAGTTTTCTCCAGATAAATTAATTTTATTAGGCCCTGGAAATTCTTTAGGTGGCGTGACTGGTCAAATAATAATTGAAAATAAATGGAATTCTATTGAAACAAAGAAATCGTTTATTTCAAAACAAAAAAAAGACCCCTTTTTAGTTTCAATGGGAATTTTGGAACAAAGAGAGATTGTTTCTTTATAATACATATAAAGTATGTAGTTTTATAATATATAAATAGAGATTTTATGAAAGACTTAGGCCCAGATTTTTACAATATTACAGACCTCTTATCTGAAGAAGAACTTTTAATCCAAAAAACCGCATATGAATTTGTTCAAGCCGAGTTTATGCCTCTTATTAATGAGCATTATGAAAATGGAACATTCCCACTAGACCTTGCCCTGAAATTAGGCAATCTGGGATTTTTTGGATCATCACTGCCTCAATCTTCAGGCGGAGCAGGAATAAGCAATGTAGCGTATGGTTTGATTCTTCATGAGCTCGAAAGAGGTGATTCTGGCCTTAGATCATTTGCTAGCGTGCAAGGCTCTTTGGTAATGTATCCTATTCACAAATTTGGCTCTGAGATGCAAAAAGAAAAATGGCTAAAAGATCTTGGCTCAGGTAAAAAAATAGGCTGCTTTGGACTAACTGAGCCCAACTTTGGTTCAAATCCTGGTGGCATGATAACGAGCTGTAAAAAAGATGGCGATGATTGGATTTTAAACGGTAATAAAATGTGGATTACTAATGGCTCAATTGCAGACGTTGCAGTTGTTTGGGCAAATGATGAGAATAATATTGTTAGAGGGTTTTTAGTAGAAAAAGGCACAAAAGGGTTTTCGTCAAGTGACGTTCATGGAAAATTAAGTTTACGAGCATCAATAACATCAGAGCTTTCAATGTCAGATGTAAGAATCCCTGACTCATCGAGATTACCTCACATTGAAGGACTTAAAGGGCCTCTAAGCTGTCTTACTCAAGCAAGGTATGGAATAGCTTGGGGGATGGTGGGTGCTTCCGTTGATTGTTATAATACAGCTCTTAATTACGCAAAGGAAAGAAAGCAGTTTTCAAAGCCTATCGCTGCCTACCAATTAACACAATTAAAGCTTGCCGATATGGTAACTGATATCACTGAAGCACAATTATTGGTCTATCGACTTGGAAGACTTAAAGATGAAAAAAAGATGACATTTCAACAGGTTTCGTTAGCCAAAAGAAATAATTGTGTTATTGCTAGAGATATCTCGCGAAAATGTCGAGAGGTTTTAGGTGGAAATGGAATAACTATAGATTATTCACCTATTAGGCACATGGCAAATATAGAATCTGTCTTTACTTATGAAGGTACCCATGAGATGCACTCATTAATTGTTGGAGAGCATGAGACTGGAATTGCTGCCTACGATTCTTAAAACAATTTATCCAGAATCAAATATTTCTTAGTTAATTTGTGTTTCAGGCATTAACTGACAAGCTAATACCCAACCTTAAAGAGACAAGTACGTTTTATAGGGCGAGAATTGGTATTTTTCAAGGAAAGATATCAATCGCTGTAAATTCTCTTTTATTCATTGTTAAACTCACTTTAGGGTTAATCACTGGAGCAATTAGCCTCATTGCTGATGCGATTCATACTTTATCAGATATGATTACGTCAATTATAGTTATTTGGGGCTTCAAACAGGTCGATAAGCCCGCAGACTCAAGACATCCATATGGTCACGGAAGGGCAGAATATATTGCTACCTTAATTATTGCCGTTTTATTATGTGTTGCGGGAATTGAGTTTATAGAGGTCTCTATCGATAGGATCCGAAGCCCTATAAAGTCTACACCGGAATGGTGGATGATAGGTTTGATATTCTTTACGATCTTGATCAAGGAGTTCACCGCAAGGTATGCGAAATTTTTATCATCAAAAATTGCTTCAGGATTACTTCATGCCGATGCATGGCACCATAGAATGGATGCAATTTCAAGCACTCTTGTTATAATTGCACTTGTTGCTGGAAAATATGGTTTTACAACAATTGATGGTTGGGCAGGGCTTGGAGTTGCACTTTTATTAATTTATACAGGTTTTGATATTGCTCGTGATTCGATTGATGATTTAATTGGTACACCTCCAAAGTCTGATGAATTAGATAAAATTCGACAGATTGTTTTATGTGTGAATGAAACGCTTGGGGTTCACGATATCATTGTACATAGCTATGGTCATGAAAAATATATTAGCTTACATGTAGAAATTGATGCAAAAAAAACAGCTGCTGAAGCACATGATATTTCTGAGGAAGTTGAGGTAGCATTGCAAAAAAAAATAGGGATAGAGCCAACAGTTCATATTGATCCGGTATACCCAGACAATCCAATGGTCCAAGAAGTCAGGAAAGAGCTTGAGTCAATTTCAATCAAAGATAAAAGAATAAAAAATATTTATGACATCAGAATAGTAAATACTGATAATCATAATTTAATTTTATTTGGAGTAAATGTTTTTGAGAGGATGAGTAGAGAAGATATTGTAAAACTTGATTTCTATTTACAAAAAAAATTATCAATCTTATTTAATACTTATGAGATTAAGGCTAAAATCTCTCTTGCATATAAAAATTAGAATATTGTCCCAGATGTAACCTTAATCAAATTTCCATTTTGTTCAATAATTCCACATCCATTAACCCCTAATCCTCTAAAAATACCCTTTATTTTTTTATAATTAAACGATAGTTCTATTTTTTGGTTTAAATGGTAACAAGATTTTTCCCAGCTATCTTTAATCAGCTTGCTATTTTTTGGAAATTGAACGAGTAGAGACTCTAAATTATTTATTATAGAAGAAATAATTTCTTCTCTTTTGAAAATTTTATTACATTCTGTTTTTAATGATCCAGCATTTGAAATATTTAAACTTTTAATATCACTATTACTTTGGTTGATATTCATACCAATGCCCATGACAATATTTTTTGATTTTTTTTGAGTAATTCTTGATTCACATAATATTCCTCCAACTTTTTTACGATTTAAAATAATATCATTTGGCCATTTTAATGATGCGCTAACATTGAAATCAGCCAAAGCATTTTTAACTGAAAGACCGCATAATAAAGGAAGGTAACCTATCTTGCTTGAATCAATTTCGCGATTAATAAATACAGTAAAAGTTATACTTTTAGTTTTTTGAGAAATCCATTTTTTCCCCCGCTGTCCTTTTCCATCCAATTGTTGATCAGTCAAAATTATTCCGGACTTAACACCATCTTTAATCATTTCCCATGCTTTCGTATTAGTAGATGGGGTGCTACAAGAAAAAAAAATATTCTTGCTAAGAAATCTTGCTTTTATTGAAGCCGCTATCAGCTTAACTGATAGATCGGCTCTAGGTGTTTGGATCGAGCTTTTCTCTTAACCTTAAAACTGTACCTGGGCTTAAAATTCCAGACGTTGATTTGATTGATTCTTCATTGTCCCATAAAAGAATAATCCATGATTTTGAATCACCATATTGCTTACCAGCTATATTCCACAAGTTATCTCCTTCTTGAACAGTATAGTCAAAATAAGTAGGTTCAAAAGTTTTTGCTTTTAAGCGCTCTTTTTGAAGATTAAAAAAGTGATAAGGATATATGACATTTGGATTATCACCAATTTGTTCTTTATTCCATTCGTATATGTATTTCCAAAGTTTAAAATCACCATATTCTTTCTTTGCGATTTTGACTAAAAAATCACCAGGTTCAACCATATACTGTTCCCATGCAAAGTCCTGATATAAATTTAGTGTGAATTTCAATTCATCCTTTGGGTCAGATTGAGCAGGATCCTCAGCTACATCAGGTAGCGGTCCCGATTCAATTTCATTGTTTTCAATAGGTTCTTCAGGAACTTCTTCTGACGCAAAAGTTGCTTCGGGAGGCTCAGGAAGAGTCGCGCGTTGATTATTTGTTTCAGATAAAGGCTTTTGGTCGTCCTCTATATTTAAGGGTGGAGCAGTTTGTTTAGCGCAGGAAGCAATTAAAATAAAAACTAATAAATTGAACTTTTTCATACTAGAGCCTTTAATTAATGATTTCTGTAATTGATTTTATCAATCGTAATGTAACACATTAAAAATTTTTAAATGAAATAGCAAATAAATTTAGTTTATTTATATTCTCCAAATGATCTCCGCAGGGCATCAGAAATTTCACCAAGAGTACATTTCGCTCTAGCGGCCTCAATGATTTTTGGCATTAAATTATCATTTGTTTTCGTACATAGCTCTATAGCCTTAATTTTATTTTCGACTTCCATCTGATTTCTACTGCTTTTTAAATCATTTAATCCAGCAATTTGCTTTCTAAGTGCATTCTCATCAATTTTTTGGAGATTAATGTCGATTTCATCATCATCATTATACTTATTAAGGCCCACCACTATTTTTTCTTTAGCATCAATTGATTTCTGAAATTTATAAGCACTACTTGATATTTCTTCTTGAATCCATCCATCCTTTATAGCATTAATAGCCCCACCTTTATTATCAATCGTCTCAATAATTACGACAACCTCGTTTATCATTTTTTTTGTTAGCTCTTCTACTTGTTCGCTGTTAGCCAAAGGGTCAACATAATTTGCCACCCCTGTCTCATGTGCAATAATTTGCTGCGTTCTAAGGGCTATTTTCGCAGATTTACTTGTAGGCAGAGCGAGAGCTTCATCAAAAGAATTAGTGTGTAAGGATTGTGCTCCTCCCAGAACAGCTGATAATGCTTGTATTGCTGTTCGCGCAATATTGTTTTCAATCTGTTGTGCTATTAAGGTGGAGCCGCCAGTTTGGACATGAAATCGGCACATCATGGCTTTTTCATCAGTGACGTTAAATCTTTTTTTCATTATTTTTGCCCAAATTTCTCGAGCTGCGCGAAATTTTGCTATTTCTTCTAAAAAACCGTTATGGGAATTGAAAAAGAAAGATAATCGCTTTCCAAATATGTTTGGATCGAGACCCTTTTCTATGGCTGCTTCAACATAGGCAATGCCATTTGCAAATGTGAATCCAATTTCCTGAGCCGCAGTAGACCCGGCCTCTCTAATATGGTAACCAGAAATTGAAATGGGGTTCCATTTCGGCATATGGTCTTCGCAAAAGGAAAAAGTATCAGTTATTAACCTCATAGATTGTTTTGGTGGGTAAATGTATGTGCCTCTAACCAAGAATTCCTTTAGTATGTCATTCTGAATAGTTCCGCTCAATTTGTCTAATGAGATACCATTTTTTTCAGCTATAACAATATAAAATGATAGCAGAATTGCTGCAGTAGAGTTTATAGTCATAGACGTAGAAACATTGTCTAGATTTATATTCTTGAATAAAGTCTCCATATCGTTTATTGATGCAATAGGAACCCCAACTTTACCCACTTCGCCTTTAGACATGATATGATCAGGGTCGTAACCAATTTGAGTAGGTAGATCGAACGCTATTGATAAACCAGCCACTCCCTGCTTAATTAAATATTGATAACGCTTATTAGATTCTTCTGCAGAAGTGAAACCGGCATATTGTCGCATTGTCCAAAGCTTGTCTTTGTACATGTTTTTATATATTCCGCGGGTGAAGGGGTATTCCCCATAATTTTTAGACATAATTCTTTAGAACCTTTAAGGATTTATCCTGTAGCGTTACGAGATTTCTTAATATTGCTATATGCTTGGTTTACCATCTTAAATTTTTCTTCAGCTAAATTTTTTACTTCATCGCCAAGATGGTTAACTTTATCAGGATGATATTTAACAGCCATTTTGCGGTAAGCCTTTTTCACTTCATCGTTTGTTGATTTTGTTGAGATTTCCAAAATCCTGTAGTCGGATTCAACATCCTTAATAAACATTGCTTTAATTGATGAAAAATCATTTTGATTAATATTTAAATAATTTGAAATAGTATTGATAATCTTCTGTTCATTTGGATGAATACTACCATCTGACAATGAAAGACCAAATAAGATATGTATCAATTCAAGTCTACTGGGATGATCCATTGACCTAGCAATTTGTTTACAAACATCTTTGATTGGATAGTCCTGTTTTAAAATATCTTTAAAAAGAGTCATAAAATCACGAACCTGTTTTGGATTAAACTCTTTTGACAGAAACTCCTTAACGAAATCAAGCTCAGATTTAAGCATTTTCTGGTCAGCTTTCATAACTGCTCCAAAAAGAACAAGTAGCGATACTATGAAATCACCGGGTTGCGTATTAGGATAGGAGTTTGAATTAAAGTAGTTAGTTGAATATCCAGACTGCCCTTTCATACTTCCTAGCGAATAACCTATAATTGCGCCTATAGGGCCACCTAAAACCCAGCCTAACCCCCCCCAGAGTATTTGCTTTCTAATATTCAATGAATTTTATCCTTTCAAGAATGTATGAAGTTAATACAATTTTGGTATTGGTTTTGTTGCTTAAGAATTACGTTTTATTATTATGAATCAAATCACAACATCAAAAGCACTGCAATGGTGGAAAAAAATAAGCTCTTGGGGTGAGCTTGGTCCTAAATCTCTTGCAATTAAGAAAAAAGGCAGGCTCCCAATCAATTATTTAATTATTTTGCCTGAGCACGCAACTGAAACGGATCTTGCAAGCAGGTTTTTAGATGCCATGAGAAACGCTTTAGGGCCAAGAAAGAAAAGAAATATGAAATTGCTTGGACCATCCGTCATTGGAAAATTTATTGATCTAAATGAATTTAACGATTATATCTTTTTTTCAGATGAAGATCTTAATCGTTGGGGTAAGCCAGGAAAAGATCTAGTTAGTGCATGCAGTGAAATTAAGGTAGACATAATTCTTGATCTTAATCAAGAGTTTGCTGCTGTTTCTGCAGCTTTATCCAGAACAATAAAAGCTCCAATGAAACTAGGTTTTTATAGCGAAGAGGGTGAAAAAACATATAATATTATGATTCGCAGGAAAGGCGAAGACTTAGCTGAGAGCGGTTTTAAAGAAATATTTCAAATTTTAGGTATTGAATGAATATATATGTTTTTGAAGATCAGGATTTTTTAGATTTTTCCCCAATATCATTAACCAGAGCGGTTTTTGATATACGGTTTGGGCAATCAACATTTTTGGAGCGAATTATTAAAGTTTTCCCGGGGCATTCTGTATCGTTAATAGTTAGGGATGATCTCAAGGAATTGATTTCTGAACGCTATCCTAAACTTGATGTTAACCCTAATCATTTTGAAGAGGGTCTTTGGGTTTCAGGCTCTGTTATTTGGACAAGAGAAAGTGCAAAATTATTATCTGCTGAAAATACAGCTTTTATGAAAAATAATAAGGTCGTTGCTGCAAAACTATCTTCTTCAAATGCATCTAGATGGATTTCAAATGGAGGTCCGCTTAAATCAAAATTAACCAATATTCAATTAAAAAATATCGAAGTTCATCAATGTAATTATTTATGGGACATAATAAAATTTATCAAGCAAACAATCAATGATGATGCAAGTGAATTAAATTCTATAAATATTGCCGACTATCCCAAGACTAACTTGATTAATCCTGATAAAATATTTATAAAAAATGCAAAAGTAATGCCGGGAGCAATGATTAATGCAGAGAAAGGATCTGTAATTATCGAAGATAAGGCAGTTATATCTGGTCAAACTTACATTGAGGGTCCTGTATTTATAGGAGCAAACACCTTAATAAACCCATTAACAAAAATTAAAAATAGTATTATTGGAAAAAAATGCAAAATAGGCGGCGAGGTTGAATCGTCCATAATCCAAGGCTATACTAATAAAGCTCATGAGGGCCACCTGGGTGATTCTTTTTTAGGAGAATGGATTAATCTGGGCGCAGGAACTTCAAATAGTAATCTGAAAAATAATTATAACTCCGTTAAGGTTTCTCTAAATGAAAACTTAATCGACACAAACAGAGTTCATATTGGCTGTTTTATTGGAGATCATGTTAAAACTGCCATTGGAACATTAATTAATACGGGTACTGTAATTGGTACCGCATCAATGATATCTACCTACGGTTTTTCACCAGTTAATCTTCCTCCATTTTCATGGTTTATAAATAGAAATAGCGAAAAGATGGATTTTGAGAAATTTGTTTTAACAGCTGATAAGGTTAAAAGAAGAAGAAAAAAGAGTTTTACGTCAATTGAGAAGAAGTTTTATAAAAAAATTGCAGATTATTAATTGAAAGTAATTGACCTGGCATGATACTCCGACTATATTCGTTTCCCATTTAATAGGAAAAAACTAATGTTAGAAGGAATTATTTGTCCGGCATGCGAAGGGCCTCTTGAAGAAAGTGATTTAAAAGAGTCTCTTACTTGCGTGCATTGTAAAACAGACTTAAAAAACCGTAAGTATCTAGACTTTTTAGAGTACTTAATGGCTAACGCGTTGGTTGAAGATCTCGATTTTTTTGATCAAAAAGTATACAGTGAAGATGTGGAGCGCTTAGAGCCAGATGACGAAGAAGACGTTGACCCAGATGACTTCGAGAAGAAAAAAGACATTTTTACCTTGTACGAAACTGAGATGGAAATCTATAAGCAGAAAGCACTAGATGAAGAAATAAAAGGGTATGAAGATTTTGAAGGAATTGAAGAAGAATGGCAAGATTTCAATCAAAGTAAAACAAAAAAGAAGAACGATTCAAAGGCAAACTAAAAAAGAATAATAATTAGCTATGGAAAATAAAAAAAATATTCAGCAGATAAATATTGAGCTATCCCAAGAAACAAGTGAGGGAGAATATTCAAATTTCGTAGTTGTTACGCATTCTCCCGCGGAGTTTGTCTTAGACTTTACAAAAATTCTTCCAGGTGTTACTAAAGCCAGAGTTCATTCGCGAGTAGTTATGGCCCCACAACACACTAAAGCATTTCTATCTGCGCTTAAAGATAATATTGATCGCTATGAAAACGAGCATGGGAAAATTGTTTCTCCCGAAAGAGACGGATTTGGTGAATATCCTCAAAACACTCCTGAAGATTCATTGCCTAACTAGTATTTTACCCAGTCCTTTTCAGCTTTTAACCCTCTTATCTTTATCATTACCCAAAATGTTAGCACCATCCAGCCTAGTCCGTAGCCCAATAACCCGCCAAATAAAATATCACCAGGATAATGAACTCCAACATAGACCCTACTATATGCTACAAGAGCTGCAATAGTAAAAAATATTTTTTTGTACTGCGAATAGAAATATCCCAAGATGGTTGCAGCGACATACATATTGGCAGCATGTGAAGAGACAAAGCCATACTTACCTCCTCTAGATACTAATAGTCTAATTTCATCAATCAATTCATGACTTGGCCTCAAGCGTTGAAAAAAAGGTTTAAGGATTTGAGCTGAAGTGTAATCTGCTAAGATAATTCCCACGATTAAGGTCATTGAGCATATTCTACCTCTGCGTCCTCCTTTGATTGACAAAACTATAACTCCAACAAGAATAGGAAAAATCCATATGTCTTGATTGGTAATTATTGGAAAAAAAACATCAAAAACTGGATTAGAAATAGTGGTGTTAAAAAAAGTAAAAATTAACTTATCAATCTTAATAAGGTATTCTAACATTTTAAAAACACTCGATTTTCAAAATTAAATAATGCTTGTCATGATACGAATGCATAAATAAATTTTAGTACATTTTAACAGGGCCGTGTTTAAGAAAACTGGTTGTTCCCCCGCTCCCAGTATTTCTACGGTCCTGTTGTTTTTCTGGGAAACACGGTATATCATTTTTTTCTTCTCTCTATTAATCTTATTATTGACCAAAGTAATATTATTGATCCAGCGAAAAATAAAATATTAGAGGTTATTATTATTATGATTTTATTCATTTACCTGTATTTGCTATTTTAACTTTAATACTTATAAAATAAATTAAATTTAATCTCAACAACTTTTCAATACGTTTTAAAAATTGAAAGTATAATTTTGATAAATGAAGCCTACATCTATGATTCTATTCGAACACCGCGAGGTAAAAGAAAAAACGGATCTCTAAATGAAATTACACCGACAGATTTATTGTCAAAGCTCATGCTTAGTCTATCTAAAAAAAACGATTTAGACACTTCTTGTATTGATGATGTAGTTGTTGGGTGCGTTATGCCCGTTGGTGATCAGGGCGCAAATTTAGGCAAAACTGCAGCTCAATATGCAGGTTGGGATATTGATGTTCCTGGCATGCAAATTAATAGATGTTGTGGCTCTGGTCTTGAGGCTATAAATATAGCTGCAATGAAAATTAGATCGGGATGGGAGAATTTAATCATAGCTGGAGGCATTGAATCAATGTCGCGGGTGCCAATGGGGTCTGATTTAGGATCGATGGTCTATGAGCCTAAAGTCAGCTTTAGTAATAATTATGTTCCCCAGGGTATTGGAGCTGATTTAATAGCAACAATTGATGGGTTTTCAAGGAAAGAATTAGATGACTTAGCGCTTCAATCGCAAAAAAGAGCATTTGAAGCACATCAGAAAAAACGATTTAGATCAATGATTCCAATCTATGATCAAAATGGTATTCTTTTATTAGACAACGATGAGCATATTAGATCAAATTGTAGTATAAATGACTTATCTAAGCTTGAACCTGCTTTTGCGAAAATTGGTAAGATGGGATTTGATGAAATTGCTAAAAAAAAATATCCTCAGGTTGAAAAAATACACCATCATCATACAGCTGGTAACTCATCAGGTATAGTTGATGGTGCCTCCCTAGCAATTATTGGATCCAAGAGCTCGGGGCAAGAGCTAGGACTTAAGCCGCGAGCTGTAATTAGGTCTGTGGCAACATGCTCAACCGATCCAACAATTATGTTAACGGGGCCTGCGCCTGCAACAGTAAAAGCTTTAAATAAAGCCAAGATGAATACTTCTGATATTGATCTATTCGAGGTAAATGAAGCTTTTGCTGCAGTTGTTTTGAGATTTATGAATGAAATGAATTTGAACAGCATGGATAACATAAACGTTAATGGTGGATCTATTGCGATGGGGCACCCCTTAGGAGCTACTGGATCTATTTTACTTGGAACTTTGCTAGATGAGCTTGAAAACCGCGATCAAACTGTAGGCTTAGTTACGTTATGCGTTGCAGGGGGAATGGGCATAGCTACCATCATTGAAAGAATTTAAGATAATTAAATAATGTATAAAAAAGACACTGACAATATTGTTACTATTTTATTAGAACCAGAAAAGAAAAAATCTGATCCCTTAAATCATGGTTACAGCAAAAGCTTATTAGGTTACGTTGAAAGTCTTGAAAATGATCCCGAATTAAAAGGGGTAATAATTACATCAGTAGAAAATTCCTTTTTAGCTAAATATGACATTGAAAAGCTATTTAGCTTAAATAGAGCAGATTTGTGTTTTGAATATATTGAAAATCAAAAATTGATTCTTAGAAGAATAGAGAAATTAGGGGTTCCAGTTGTAGCTGCTATTAATGGATCAGTATTTGGGCTTGGTATGGAGCTTGCTTTAGCATGTAATTACAGAATAGCTATTCAAAAAGAAGCAACTCAGTTTCAATTTTCAGAAATTAAGTATGGAATTTTTCCTGGATACGGTGGAATAATACGACTTATACGTATTATTGGAATTGAAAAGTCATTAAAAATATTATTGAACGGAGATAGCTTTAATGCAAATGAAGCTATTAATATTGGATTTTTAGATGAACTAGCAAGCGCAAATGATAGTATGATTGCAAAATCAATTCAATGGATTAAATCAAACCAAAACATATCACAGCCATGGGACTATAAAAACTTTACCTTTCCAAACGGCAATGCCCATGAAAGTGATAACCCTGCACTTATTTCACTTTATCCAGCAATGATAAAAAAGAAAACAGGTGAAAATTATCCTGCTCCTGAAACTATACTAAGCGTAATAGTAGAAGGTTCATTGGTTGATTTTGAAACAGCGTGTCGAATTGAATCTAGATTTTTTACTGATCTACTGCTAAAAAACACCACTAAAAATATTTTAAATGCAAATTGGTTTCAACTAAAAAAAATCAGATCAGGTTCTAGTAGACCGGATAAATTATCAAAAACAACCACTTCTAAGGTTGGGGTACTTGGCGCTGGGCTAATGGGGCATGGAATAGCCTATGTATCCGCTAAAGCAGGTTTAAAAGTTGTAATGATAGACTCTAATCAGTCTAATGCAGATAAAGGTTTAGATAAAATAAATAATATTCTTCAATCTGATGTTAAAAAACAAAATATTACCAATAATACTTTAAAAAATATTGTTGATAGAATCATCTCATCAAGCAAATATAGCGAGTTAGATGGCTGCGATTTAATTATTGAAGCGGTTTTTGAGCAAGAAGATTTAAAAGGAAAAGCAACAATTGAAGCTGAAAAAAACATTCAAAACGACAAAGTTTTTGCTTCAAACACCTCAACTATACCAATAACAACCCTTGCCGAAAAATCAAACTCACCTGAAAACTTTATTGGGATTCATTTTTTCTCACCAGTTAATAGAATGAAGTTAGTTGAAATTATAAAAGGTAAAAAAACATCACCTTACGCCCTTGCTAAAGCTTTTGACTACGTTATTAAAATTGGGAAAATACCTATTGTTGTAAATGATAATAGAGGATTTTTTACGACAAGAGTTTTTGAACGATATGCTAAAGAAGGAATGGCTCTTTTGAATGAGGGTAATCACCCAGCAAATATCGAATCTGCTGGGAAGGCGGCCGGGTTTCCAGTTGGACCTCTAGCGGTAATTGATGAAATAAGTATACAGCTACTAGCCGATATTCGCACCCAATCCAAAAAAGATTTAAACTTACCTAGCAATGAAGAGCTAATTGATCCATGGGATGAAGTCATAAATTATATGCTAGATCAAGCAAAAAGGCCCGGTAGAGCAGCTGGAAAAGGATTTTATGAATATCCCAATAACAATCAAAAATATATTTGGCCTGGCATCATTAAACGTTTTTATTCAACTAAAAACATCTCATCACAAGAAGAGATGATTGAGCGTTTTTATTTTTCTCAAGCAATTGAAGCTGTGCGCTGTTTTGAAGAAGAAGTTTTGGTTTCAACTGCCGACGCAAACATTGGGAGTATTTATGGATGGGGATTCCCCTTATATACAGGAGGCATTATTCAATATATAAATAATTATGGCCTTGAAAAGTTTCGCGATCAAGCAGATAAATTGTACAATATGCATGGAGAAAGGTTTTGCCCACCAAAACTTTTAAACCAGATGATAGAAAATGGAAAAACTTGTTTTAAATAAAAACCTTAAAGGTAAAGAATACCCTTTTGTAATCTGCAAAATTAAAAAAGAAATGTTGTTAGCGTTTGCTGAAGCGACTCAACAAGTAGACCCTGTATATTTTGATGAGAAGGCTGCTTTAGAAAATGGCCATCCAACAATTATAGCGCCTCCAACATTTTTAACTGTGATTGCTATGCAGCAAGACAACCCTTACGAATATTTAAATAATATAAATATTCCATTGAGCCGTGTTTTGCATGCAGGCCAAGAGTATAGCTACTATCAACCGGTATATGTTGGAGATGAAATAAGAATGAAATATAAAATTGAAGATATATATGAAAGAAAAAATGGTGAAATAACATTTATAGATTTTAGGTCAACATACACAAATCAAAATAATATAAAAGTTGCAAAATCACTGTCAACTCTTGCGATTAGATGATATTTAAGGACCCTCGCAAATTAAATGTTGGTGACTCAATCTCAAATATATCTATTGATAGAATATCTAGAGAGTCTTTAAAAGCTTACGCTAAAGCATCGGGTGACCACAACCCAATACATATCGATAAAGATTTAGCTCAAAAGTTTGGACTTCCGGATGTAATTGCGCATGGAATGCTGGTAATGTCATTTTTAGGAAAAATGCTAACAAATAATTTTCCACAATCTGCACTAGTTAATTTTTCATCTCAATTTGTTTCAATGACTAGCATTAATGACAAGCTGACTTGTTCTGGAACAATAACAAAAAAAACTACGGATTTTAGTGAAAACGTAACGTACGATTTTCTATTAAAAGTAGTTAATGAAAATGGTGAAAAGAGAATTTCAGGCAAAGCCAGTATTATCATGCGCGGAGAATAAAATGGTTCAATTTGTTATTATTAATGTTATTATAATATCGTGTAACTAAGGAAATTTTTTTATGCTATACAACGAAGAACATCTCTCCCTTATCAGCACTGTTAATGATTTTGCTGTAAATGAAATCCATCCTTTTATAGAAGAATGGGAAAAAACAGGGATGTTTCCAGCGCACACTATTTTTAAAAAATTAGGGTCAATTGATTTACTAGGAATAACAAAAAATAAAGCATCCGGAGGTATGGGCCTCGATTACAGTTATGGTCTTGCATTTGCTGAAGCTTTAGGGCATGCATGGGATTTAGGGGTAATTACTGCAATTGGTGTCCAAACGGATATGGCGACACCAGCAATAGATCGTTATGGAACAGATGAGCTAAAGAAAGAATTTTTAGCGCCAGCCATTAAGGGAGAGTATGTAGCCGCCGTTGCATTAAGCGAAGTTGGTGCTGGGTCTGACCTTGCGGCGATTAAAACTTCAGCGCGAAAAGATGGCGATGATTA
>Ga0209631_10002706_pt1 | contig 21007 bp, 16 predicted proteins | sample COG_08_FD_184752 | JGI IMG/M metagenome (GOLD analysis project Ga0209631, IMG submission 184752) | Pelagic Microbial community sample from North Sea - COGITO 998_met_08 (SPAdes) (version 2) | ecosystem: Environmental > Aquatic > Marine > Neritic zone/Coastal water | place: Helgoland, sampling... | reverse complement strand
CTCTCACCAGTTAATGGCACTTGAGTTTACGCATGTTTGCACAAATGTTGTTACATTTATAAAACAAAAAACCTCAACTAACTCATTATAAGTCTGTTGAGGTTTTTATTAAGAGGTCTCTGCCGGATTCGAACCGGCGTAGATGGTTTTGCAGACCACTGCCTAGCCACTCGGCCAAGAGACCTTTGTTGTAATTGGTTGGCGAAGGTAACAAATAGAATCTATTCCTCAACTACAACCGAAACAAAATTTACATCCCCGTCAATAGGAGGGTTTACCTTTTTTATTTCAACTCGAACTTTTTCAAGTTGGTCTAATTCTTTTTTTAACTGATTCACAATACGATAAGCAACCGTTTCTATCAGTTTACAGGGTGTCGCCATTTGGTCTTCTACAACGCTATTTACATCACAATAATCAATCGTTTTTGATAGATCATCCGTAAGAGCAGACTCGCTGAAATCACACCATAAATCTACATCTACAATATAGTTGCCTCCAATTTTTGTTTCTTCCGGCAAACAACCGTGGTAACTAAAGGTTCGTATTCCGTATACTTTAATGCAATTCATTATGCTTCAGCCTTCAATGCTTCAATTTTAACTAAACCTTTTTCCATTCTGTCAAGCACATATTCTTTCCCTAGCACAGAACATATATGAAACATCGATGGTCCCATTCCTTTTCCAGTAACGAGTAACCTAAATCCTGGTCCTACTTTACCAAATCCATATTCGTTCTTTTCTAAATACGCTTGAAATTTTGTTTCAATGTTCTCGGTAGTAAATTCCTCTATCGATTTAAGCTCAACTAAAAGTTCTTGCATAATAGTAGGCGTATCTTCCTTCCATTTCTTTTTCAACGTCTTTTCGTCGTATGCACTTACATCTTCAAAAAAGTACCTTCCTTCCTCTAAAATATCTGTAATAAAAGTGGCTCTTTCTTTTATCAGCTCACAAACTTCGGCAACATATTCTATACAGACGTCCAATTTTTCTTCTGCAATAATTGGCATTAACAATTGCGCCAATTCAGTATTGGATTTATTTCTTAAATATTGCTGGTTAAACCATTTTGCTTTGTCTGGATCGAATTTCGCACCACTTTTCCCAACTCTTTCCAATGTGAAAGCTTCCGTTAATTCTTCCAAAGAAAATATTTCTTGCGCCGTACCCGGGTTCCATCCTAAAAAGGCAATCATATTAATAAAAGCTTCTGGAAAATATCCGTTCTCTTTATAGCCTGAAGAAACAGCGCCATCAGGAGCATTCCATTCTAAAGGGAAAACCGGAAAACCTCCCTTATCACCATCTCTTTTGCTCAATTTCCCATTTCCATTGGGCTTTAAAATCAAAGACAAATGCGCAAATTTTGGCATGGTATCTTCCCATCCTAAATATCTATATAGTAACACGTGTAAAGGAGCAGATGGCAACCATTCTTCTCCACGAATAACGTGCGAAATATTCATTAAATGATCATCAATAATGTTGGCTAAGTGATAAGTCGGCATTCCGTCCGCTTTATAAATAACCTTGTCATCCATGTTGTTTGTATTCACAATCACCCAACCTCTAATTTCATCATGAAAACGCACCTCTTCGTTACGGGGCATTTTTAAACGAATAACAAATGGGTCTCCAGCATCTAAACGCTTTGTTACTTCATCCTCGGATAAAGAAACCGAGTTTTTCATTGAAGTACGGGTAATGTTGTTGTATTGCCAGTTTGGCATTTTTGCCTTCTCGGCCATTTCACGCATATTTGTCAAATCTTCCGAAGTGTCGAAAGCGTAATAAGCAAATCCATCTTCAACCAACTTAAAAGCATATTCTTTATAAATTCCTGCTTCTTTTCTTTCAGATTGCCGGTACGGTCCGCAATCTCCACCTGCACCAACTCCTTCGTCGGGGTTTATGCCGCACCATTTTAAGGCTTCTAAAATATAATCTTCAGCTCCTTTAACATAGCGCGTTTGATCTGTATCTTCCACTCTTAAAAGAAAATCTCCTCCATGCTTTTTTGCAAAAAGATAATTGTATAAAGCTGTTCTAACACCACCCATGTGTAATGGGCCTGTTGGGCTTGGGGCAAAACGGACACGTACTCTTCTTTCACTCATAACTCAAAAATTGGTTTGCAAAAATACGTAATCTCCTCAATATTCGTTATCATTGGTTTAGAATAAAATGGTATGAATAAAATTATCACGGCATTATTCTTTTTAACTGCGACCATACAAATGTATAGTCAGGCACGTACGCAGATTGAAATGACAGATAAAGCGGATCTTAAATGGGGCTCTGTTATGAAGATTGATAAAAAAATGCGTTTTCAAGATGTGTTGGCGCATGATAAAACAGGGAGTTACATATTAAAAACCGGAAGAAAAGGAAAAAGCATCGAGAAATTGAACAATAACATGATGGTTGAAAATTCGATGATTTTACCATTAGCCTATCAAAAGAAAGAAATGGATTTGGAAGGTTTGGTTTATTATAATGAAAAAATTATTATGCTTTCCTCCCTCAATGATAGGAAACTGAAAAAAAATTATTTGTTTTATCAAGTCATAAACCCTTCCAATTTATCCCTGGATGGAAGCATGAAAAATATTGGAGAAATCCCCTACGAAAAAAGAAAGTTTCAAGGGGCTTTCGGTTTCGATATTGCAGCAGATTCCTCTAGTATGTTATTGTTTTTTGAAATGCCTTACGAAAAGGATGCAGCAGAGAGATACAGTTTTAAAGTAATGGATTCTAAGTTGGATGAAGTTTGGAGTCAAGAAGTTGAACTGCCGTATAAAGAACAATTCTTTACAGTTAAAGATTCTGAAGTTTCTAGTAAAGGAGATGTTTTTGTGTTGGGTAAAGAATACAATGAAGATAAAAATTCAAAGGCGATGAGAGATTTACCGAATTATAAATACCACATTTTAGGATATTATAATAAGGGTAAAAAAATAGTTGATTATGAAGTAAGCTTGCATGATAAGTTTATTAAAAGCGTAACATTTGATATTAACGCAAATGGAAACATTATTTGTTCTGGGTTTTATTCTGAAGGGTATGGGTCAGGAATAAAAGGAGCTTTCTTTTTGTCAATAGATGGTGTTTCTCGTAAAATTAATAAGGAAAGTTATAAGGAGTTTGACGAAGCTTTTATAACAGAAGGATGGTCGGATAGGGAAATTAATAAAGCGAAGAAGAAACAGGTAAAAAAAGATAAAGCTATTGAAATGTACAATTATGATCTTCGCGATTTTATTTTGAGAAAAGATGGAGGAGTGGTATTACTGGCGGAACAGTATTTTGTAAGGGTTGTAACCACAACCACGACTGAAGCAAACGGGAATACAAGTACAAGAACAACATACCATTATTATTACAATGATGTAATTGTGATTAATATAGATCCTGACGGAGACATTGAATGGGCTACAAAGATTGATAAATATCAACATTCAGTAAATGATGGAGGAAGGTTGTCTTCTTTTGCTTTGCAGGTAAAAGACGATATGATGTACTTGGTTTATAATGAATCAGCAAAACAGTATTTTGACAAAGATGAACGCAGTGAAATGAAAGGAAAAGACAAACGATCTTATCTTACATTGTTAGTCTCCATAGATAATAGAGGAGAGTACGAGAAAGAGATATTACTCAACAATTCCGTTGATAAAGTTTACACCGTTCCAAAACTATGCGAGCAAATAGCAAAAAATGAAATGCTGATTTATTCTTATTCTAAAAAGGGGCAAAAGTTTGGGACAATGACTTTGGAATAGTAGCTTTTTTATCTAAAGTAAATTCCTTTCATTTCGTTTAATTTAGAATTTTTAGAAAGTGTATAGATTGCAAATCCCCCAATCACGATAGCTATAATTAGGTGCACTGCACCAAAGTTAATCCACCAGCTGGATTCATCTATAAATCCTTTTCGAATTCCAAATAGAATAAAGATGGCTAAAGCATTATTAAGAAAGTGCAAAAGCATAGAATACCATATTTTTCCAGTCAAAATCACAACATACCCAAATGCTACGCCTAGAAAAAATCTAGGGAGAAAATCCATAAACTGGAAATGAATAAAGGCAAATAGAAAAGCAGTAAACCAAACGCTTAAATGTATTTTTTGTGAAGCTTTGGCAATAAGGTTTTGTAACACACCTCTAAAAACAAGTTCTTCTCCAATTGCGGGTATAATGGCTAAGAGAAAAATGTTTAACCCAAAACTTCTCCAAGTAGTTCCAATATATGCATAGATGGATTTATCTCGAATAGCTTGATTGTAATAAATGTCTTCTTGTAAGTCTTTTGATATAAAACTTAAATCCAATTGAGCATTTATTGAAGCAAACCAATCGTTAAAGACGATTATGGTGAAAAAGAGTAAAGTTACAATTAGCAATGGCTTTAATTGGGGTCGTTTTTTCGTTAGCAAATAGTCGTTGGGTTCAAATGCGCCTAGCTTTGCAAACAAAACACTAGGGAGAATAAATGTTCCTAAATGGAACAAGAAATTGAGCATCTTGCCAGTACGGATAACATCTTTGTCAGTTAAGTTTGAAAGCTCATTAGAATTGTAAACATCAACTCCGAAAAGGGGGCTCGCTATACTAGCTCCAAGCAAGCCAAATAGCAAAGACGACAAAAAGCATAGTGCTATAAATAGCACAATTTTCTCCCAAGGAGTTAAATACTGTAAGGCTCCATTTTTCACTCTTGCGAATATTGAAAGAATTAATTGGAATTAAAAATTCCGCACAATGCTTTTGTTTATTTAGGACAATGTAAAAGAAAAACCGAGCGGATTGATCAAAAAAGTGATGGTTTAATTCCGGTGAGAGATTCTTTCTTTTCTCTGACTAGATGCTAGTCAAATTAAAAGAAGAAACTTTTCTAGCTGCTCTAATGAGTGAGTTTTAGTCCGCTTTAAGACTGCCGAATATGGTTTGTCTGTTAAAAAAGCAGAAGTTTCCTGCCTTTGCAATTAAGTAGTGCTAGTTTTTCGTTTATTTTTGCACCAAATGGTGAAAATTGGAAATATTGAAGTTGGAGAGTTCCCACTGTTGCTTGCGCCCATGGAAGATGTGAGTGATCCGCCTTTTCGAGCAGTCTGCAAAAAACACGGTGCTGATGTAATGTACACCGAATTTATATCTTCAGAAGGCTTAATTCGTGATGCTGCTAAGAGTGTTCAAAAGCTAGATGTTTTTGAATACGAGCGCCCAATCGCAATTCAGATTTTTGGAAACGAAATAGAATCTATGCGGCAATCTGCGGCTATTTGCGAACAAGCAGGGCCAGATTTTATTGATATTAATTACGGCTGTCCTGTAAAGAAAGTCGCTGGAAAAGGAGCTGGGGCTGGAATACTAAAAGATATTCCAAAAATGGTTGAAATGACCAAAGAGATTGTTAATTCCACTAGTTTGCCCGTAACTGTAAAAACACGACTAGGTTGGGATGACAACACAAAATATATTGTGGACGTTGCTGAACGATTGCAAGATGTAGGAATTGCAGCTATTTCTATTCATGGAAGAACGCGCTCTCAAATGTATAAAGGTGATGCAGATTGGAGTTTGATTGCAGATGTAAAAAGCAACGCAAGAATGCACATACCTGTATTTGGAAACGGTGATATAAATTCACCAGAAAAAGTGGTGGAATATAAAAATAGATACGGTGTTGATGGTATAATGGTAGGAAGAGCAAGTATCGGGAATCCTTGGTTTTTTAATGAGGTTAAGCACTTTATGAAAACAGGAGAGCATTTGCAAAAACCGAGTCTAAAGGATAAGGTTAAAATCGTTAAGGAGCATTTAAAATTTTCAATAGAATGGAAAGGCCATCGCCTAGGAGTTGTAGAAATGAGGCGCCATTATGCTAATTATTTCAAAGGAATAGAGAATTTTAAACCTATTCGTATGCAATTGGTTACCATTGACAGTTACGATGAGTTGGTTTCAATTTTAAATAATATTGTTTGATATGAAAGTATATACTAAAACAGGAGATAAAGGGGATACTTCTTTATTTGGAGGAAAGAGAGTGCCAAAATATGATTTGCGAATAAATGCTTACGGTACAAGTGATGAGCTAAATTCTTGGATTGGAATCTTGCGGGACCAGGAAATAGATGCTTCTTATATTTCAGTACTGATCGAGATACAAGACAGAATTTTTACGCTTGGAGCTCAATTAGCAGCAGACCCAGGTAAGCCAAAATTAAAAATGCCTAAAATAGAATTGAAAGACATTCAGCTTTTAGAAGATGAGATGGATAGAATGAGTGTTGATTTACCTGAGATGACCAACTTTACACTTCCAGGTGGTCACACAACAGTGTCTTATTGTCACGTTGCCAGAACTGTTTGCAGAAGATGCGAGCGATTAGTTGTAGAATTGGCTCGCGATGAAGTAATTGATGCACTAATTTTTCAGTATTTGAACCGATTATCGGATTATTTATTTGTTTTAAGTCGAAAAGTCACCCAGGATTTAGGTGTAAAAGAAGCCCTTTGGAAGCCTAAGATGTAGAGGAGGCAGTTAAATGCTTGTTAGTCAAATTATTATGTATTGATAAAAATAATTTTATTTTTATTTTGATATGTTGCTAAAAAATATACTTTTGCGTTTCGTTAAAAGAATTAATTAAATAAAGTTAACATTATGTATTGGACACTAGAACTTGCTTCGTACTTGGAAGATGCACCTTGGCCAGCGGTTAAGGAAGAGCTAATAGATTTTGCTATGAGAACAGGAGCGCCTTTAGAAGTGGTAGAAAACCTATCTGCTTTGGAGGACGAGGGGGAATCATATGAAACAATCGAAGATATTTGGCCGGATTATCCCACAAAAGAGGATTTCTTTTTTAATGAGGATGAATATTAGTTAGGATTTTACAGCATTGAAAAAGCCACATTTATAAAATAAATGTGGCTTTTTTTTGGTCTATTTTTTTTGATTTAGTAAGTTTTTTAAACCCACTCCTCAAAAAAAGTGCTTTACTACTCTCAGCGTTACATATATAATTTTCGAAGCAGCATTCAAGACAACATGTCATAAATATCTGATTGGCATAATTACTGACTCCCCAAAAACCTTATAAAATATGCAATCTAAATCAACAATTAGGTTATTTTTGTTGGTTCAAAAAATTGAAAGCGATGATTGGTGGAATCCTGAAAAAATTATTTGGAGATAAAGGTCAAAAAGATCTTAAAGAGTTACAACCTTTTGTAGAGGCTGCAAATGTAGAACATGCTAAATTAGGAGAGCTTTCCAATGATGAGCTAAGAGCTATTACACCTGGTCTTAAAGCAAAAATTACAGCTGGACTTAAAGAGATAGATGATAAAATTTCTGAGTTAAAGAAAAAAGCAGCGGACGCTAATACACCTATAGACGAGAAGGAACAGATGTTTCAAGAGATTGAAACATTGGAGAAGGAATCTGACGTGGTTCTAGAAGAAGTTTTATTAGATATATTACCGCAAGCATTCGCTGTTGTTAAAGAAACAGCAAAACGTTTTACAGAGAATGAGAAAGTTGAAGTAACTGCAAATGATTTTGATAAAGAAGTTGCTGAATCAAGAGAAAATGTAGAAATAATTGGGGAGAAAGCTTTTTGGAATAAAACATGGGACGCCTCTGGTACAGAAGTAATTTGGAACATGATTCATTACGATGTCCAATTGCTGGGTGGCGCTGCTCTTCACAAAGGAAAAATTGCAGAGATGCAAACTGGAGAAGGAAAAACACTTGTTGCAACACTTCCTGTTTATTTAAATGCACTTTCTGGCAAAGGAGTTCACTTAATTACAGTAAATGATTACCTAGCAAGACGTGATGCTTTATGGATGGGTCCAATTTATCAGTTTCATGGTTTGACAGTCGATTGTATTGATAACCACGAGCCACATTCACCAGGAAGAATTAAAGCATACAACGCTGATATTGTATTTGGAACGAATAACGAATTTGGATTTGATTACCTAAGAGATAATATGGTAAGTGAACCAGATGGGTTAGTTCAACGAAAACATCATTATGCTATTATTGATGAGGTAGATTCTGTATTAGTAGATGATGCAAGAACTCCATTGATTATTTCTGGACCAACTCCAAAAGGAGATGAACATGAGTTCAATGAGTTGAAGCCAAAAATTGAAAAGTTGGTTGCTGCTCAGCGTAAATTAGTTACTACTTTAATAACTGAAGCAAAAAGTAAATTAGCTAAGGGAAATGCGGAAGGTGGAGATAAAAAAGAAACGAAAAAGAACCTTGAAGAAGGAGGTTTAGCCTTATTGCGTTCATTTAGGGGGTTGCCAAAAAATAAAGCAATTATTAAATATTTGAGTGAACCAGGAATGAGAGCTCAATTGCAGAAAACGGAAAATCATTATTTACAGGACAACGCTAAAGAGATGCCGAAGGCAGATGAGTTGTTGTATTTTGTGATTGATGAAAAAAATAATACGATTGATCTTACAGAAAAAGGGATTGATTTAATTTCAGGTGCTGAAGATCCAGAATTCTATATCCTTCCAGATATTGGGCTGAAGATGACTGAAATTGAAGAGAGTACACCTGCTAAAGATGAACAGTTGAAGTTGAAGGATGCCATGATAACTGATTATACAGTTAAAGCGGAACGAATTCATTCAATCAATCAATTGTTGAAAGCATATTCTCTTTTCGAAATGGATGTAGAGTATGTCGTAATCGACAACAAAGTGAAAATTGTTGATGAGCAGACAGGTCGTATCATGGATGGGCGGCGTTATTCAGATGGACTTCACCAAGCCATTGAAGCAAAGGAGAATGTCAAAGTTGAAGCTGCTTCTCAAACATATGCTACGATTACTTTGCAAAACTATTTCCGTATGTATCATAAGTTAGCGGGAATGACCGGTACTGCAGAGACGGAAGCAAAAGAACTTTGGGATATTTACGAATTGGATGTTGTTGTAGTTCCTACAAACCGTCCAATTCAAAGAATTGACAAACAAGATTTAGTATACAAAACAGCGCGTGAAAAATACAGCGCAATTATCGACGAAGTTGAAGCGCTTCGTAATGCAGGAAGACCTGTTTTAGTTGGTACAACCAACGTTGAGATTTCGGAATTGGTTAGTAGAATGCTAAATATGAAGAAAATACCTCACCAAGTTTTAAATGCAAAATTGCATCAAAAGGAAGCTGATGTGGTTCGCGCTGCCGGTGAAGCCGGTACCGTTACGATTGCCACAAATATGGCAGGTCGTGGTACAGATATTAAATTAGGGCCTGGTGTAATAGATTCAGGAGGTTTAGCGATTGTTGCAACTGAGCGTCACGATTCAAGAAGGGTAGATAGACAGTTAAGGGGTCGTGCTGGTCGTCAAGGTGATCCAGGATCTTCTCAGTTCTTTGTTTCTTTGGAAGATAATTTAATGCGTCTTTTCGGTTCTGAAAGAATCGCAAAAATGATGGATAGGTTAGGTCATAAAGAGGGTGAGGTTATCCAGCATGGAATGATTTCTAAGTCTATTGAAAGAGCGCAAAAGAAAGTGGAGGAGAACAATTTTGGTATTCGTAAACGATTATTGGAGTTTGATGATGTAATGAATGCACAGCGTACAGCAATTTATACACGAAGAAAAAACGCTCTGTTCGGAGATAAGCTAGACTTAGATATCGATAACATGTTCTTTGAAATAGCTGAAGTAATTGTTGCAGACTTTCAAGAAAGTAGAGATTACGAAGGTTTCGAGTTAGAGTTAATACGTGTTTTAGGGATCGAAGCTCCGGTTGATTTAGAAACCTTTAATGAAGGCGATCCAGATGATATAATTAACCAAGTTTACGAGCAGGCGAAAGCTTCTTACCTAAGGAAAGAACAGATCATTAAAGGCAAAATTATTCCAGTTGTAACAGATGTGTACGAAAAGCAAGGTGACTCTTTCGAAAACATTGTGATACCATTTACGGATGGGAGAAAGTCATTAAAAATTGTTGCTAACCTGAAAGAGGCTGTAGAGTCGAAAGGAGCAAGTGCGCTAAAAGCAATGGAAAAAAGTGTTGCTCTTGGTTTGATAGACAACGAATGGAAGGAACATTTACGGGAAATGGACGATTTAAAATCTTCTGTTTATCATGCGCAATATGAGCAAAAAGATCCGCTTTTAATTTATAAATTAGAGGGTTATAATTTGTTTAAAACCATGATGGATGAGTTAAATAGAGATGTTATCTCATTCTTAATGAAAGCCCAATTACCTATTGGTGATGAACAACAGCAACAAGCAAGTTCACGTTTGCAAGCAGCGCCAAAACCAGATTTAAGTCGGTTAAAAGAAAGTAAGCCAGATTTAGGAGAAGCAACGCAACAAAACCAGCAACAAGCACAACAACAGCAAGGCGGTGGACAGCGCAAAGCTCCAAAACCCGTTCCTGTTTCAGTTGGAAAAAAGTTTGGTAGAAACGATAAGGTGAAAATATTGAACCTTACGAGCGGAGAGACAAAAGAACTAAAATTCAAACAAGCTGAGTCACTAATTGTTTCAGGTTCTTGGCAGTTGATTGAGAATTAGACAGAATCAATTTTTAAAGTAGGTTGGAAGGTTTTTCCAAACTACCTAATTTTGAATCAAAAATAGATTGATAGAAAGTAAGGTTCTATATTGCATTGGAACTTAATAATGTTTCAAATCCAAATTATCACAAGCAACTCTATCCACCCATTTCTTCATTTTCTTTTGAATAATTTTAAAATGATGTTCATCTTCAGGTGTAACTATGGTAATAGCATCCCCCGGGGTATCAGCTCTTCCGGTTCTCCCAATCCGGTGAATGTAATCTTTTGGTGAGCGCGGTAACTCATAATTTATCACTACAGGCAGGAACTCAATATCAATTCCACGCGCTAATAAATCTGTTGCGACAAGGACTCTTATGCTTCCGTTTTTAAAATTTCGCAAAGCATCCGTTCTTGCGCTCTGGCTTTTTTTACTGTGAATTGCAGAAGCATCGATTCCATTTTTCCGCAATTTATCGGCTACGTTATCTGCTTTATAAGTAGAAGAAGTAAATACTAAAACTTGCTGCATGTTATTGTGCTTAATCAAATAGCGAAGTAGTGGCCCCTTTTTGTCTTCATCAATATAATATGCCGATTGATTAATAAGGTCAATATTATTTTCTTCAGAAGCTATTTTAATAACAGCAGGATTGTCTAACAGTACCTGATTGATAGTATTGACATCTTCGCTTAAAGTGGCAGAAAACAGCAAATTTTGCCGTTTTTTGGGTAATAAATTGAATATTTTGTCCATTTCGGACTTAAAACCGAGATTTAGCATTTTATCTGCTTCGTCCAAAACTAATGCAGAAATACTTGATAAATGCACAGCATTCGATTCAACTAACTCCAATAATCTACCAGGAGTAGCGACCAATACATTTACGTTTTGCATTGCCTGCATTTGGGTATTAATAGATACACCTCCAAACACTGCTATTGTCTTAACTCGGTCTGGTAAGGTTGAACCAAATTGCTGAAATACATCTTTTACTTGCCCAGCTAATTCTCTGGTAGGAACCAGAACCAACACATTTACATGTCTGTTTTTGGTTCTCGTTTGACCTTGTAGGTTGGTTAAAATGGGTAATACATAACTAGCTGTTTTACCAGAACCTGTTTTAGCAATTCCCAATACGTCTTTACCTTCTAAAATCGCGGGAATTGCTTCCTTTTGAATAGGGTAGGGATGTTCATAATTATTGTTGATTAATTGAATTACAATTGACGGAGATAAACCGAAAGTAGAAAATGGCATTTACGAAACATTTTGTTGTCGCAAAAGTAATAAATTATACCTTTTTTTAAGGTAATAAATAGTAAAGCCAACAAATACCAACACTTAACAATTTGATAGACTGAAATTATTTATTCTAGACTAGCATCTTTACTGACGTTCTTTTTTCTACCAATTAGGAAGTTGAACCCTACTCTAAAATGCCAGTTTTTAGTAGCATGCGGTGCAAGGAGTCCAATAATATTGTCTGTCATTAAAAACAACTGAACAGGCCCTGCATTAACAGCAAATCCTAGACCAACATTTTTGTAACCTCTACCGTAGTAAGTGTAATTTAGAGCAGCACTAAACCAATTGGTTAATTTAATATCTCCAGAAGCGGTAATTGCAGCTCTATATTTTGAATTAATAAATTCACTGTACCAAACACCACCTACTGTAACTTTATCTGTAACCTTATATTTACCACCTATATAGATTCTTGTATATAACCCAGTAAGGTAATTTTGTTGGTTATCACTAATGGTAAAACTATTCCCTAAGCTATCTAAGAAAGTTTGCAACACATCAGAAGAATCCGAAAGAAACTGTTCCATATCGACACCTTCAAACTGAAAGTCAAAATTGTTAGAAACATAGCTTTGCGTATTGGATTTCCAGGAAATAACTCCTAAATCAATAATACTTGCGCTCAATTCAATTTTATCACTCAATTTATAGACAGCACCTAAATCAATTCCAAATCCTTTGTTCTTTCCGATAAAATCCGAAACTAGCTGGGAGTTATTGCCGTCCGCTAATGACATAATATTAGAAGAGTTAATCTCAAAAGATCCATCAACGGCAATATCAAAGGTTAGCTCATCAGTAAAAATACCTAGGTTACTTTTACGCGTATGAATATTTGCTATCCCGTTTAGGTATTTAAGTTTTCCTCCCAGCTTTAATTTATCTCCAAATTCTCGGTTGAATCCAATTCCAATTTCAAGGTATGAAAGGGCATCTACTCCAATCCCATCAAACGAGGCTCTTTCACCTAATAATGATTTTCCATTTCCTTCAAAGGCAAGGGTAAACAGATCTTTGGGGTACATAAATCTAGTTTGTAATTTATTGACTACCGATAAGGTGAAAAAAGACTTTTTGATAGAGAACCCCATTGAGAATAGTTCATTCTGAATATCTGAGGTAATATAATTAATGCCTTTCATTTTTGAAATGGCAATGTCTGGCTTCAAGACTAAGCTATCATCTGCGCGTTGGTGTACCAAATGATTAAACTGAAACCCAGAATGAGACAAACCAATACTTTGATTCAATGCTGGAAAAGTAAAATATGCCTTAGAGTTATTTCTAAATGCAGGGTTTACATATTGAGACTGTGCTAAATTATCTAATCCATATAGGAGGAAGTCTTTTTGAGCAGAAATTGAATTCAGTGCAAATCCAATGAGTAAACAAGTAATAGATTTAACTACTAGAGTTTGACTTATTGTAGTTTTTAAAATATTCATCTAGCTTTATTTTAAAAATTTAGTTTTCCTTGTACTTGCATCCCTATTTTAACATTTAATTTGTAGTCGTCATAAAATTCAACAACTGTACCATTATTGCCATCTAGAGATTGGGAAACGGCATTGACAACAATATATCTAGCTTCTGATATTTGCTCAATTTTTGTTTCATTTATGTTTATGTCAGTAATCTTCAACGTGTTCTGATTGACCCTGCCATTGGCATCTATTAAAGCAGATTCAATAACGTTCTCCGGTGCATCCATTAAGTCAAAAAGAGTAACATTGTTTGAATCCAAAAAGATCACTTGAGACAATAACTCGACTGGAAAACCATTATCTACATTAATTCGGATCATTAAGCTCTCAATGTTTTCAATGTTCTCAATGGTTTCTGAAAAGGTAAAAGGAATGGTGTCAGAAAAAGTGAAGCCATAAGCATAACCTTCAAGCGGTAATTCTAATTCTGCATCCACAGTAAATCTACTGGTATCTGTAATGAAGTTTGTAGTAACATTCCCAAGAGGGTTGGATGTTCCAGAAGCTTCAAAATACAAGTACTTTGGTGTGGGAGTAACAATGTCAGTAATATTAGTGGTATTACTTGAGTTCAATTCTAACACCGTTGTGGTGGATAGCCCCATAGAACTTGGCGAAGGAATTGCCAACGGATTAGGGTATCCAGTAAGCGGTAGGTTTGCGCCTGTGTTGACATTAATGGATTGAAGATTGGCAAGATTAATTTCCAAAGGGAAACCAAACGAATTTTCAACTGTAAACCTCACCTTTGGATCAATCAACTGGAAAAATCCCTCTGTGCTATTTTGAAAGAGTTTAATTAAAATGGAATCATTACCTATCCCAATAGATTGTTGCCCAAAATAACCTGTAGCATTTTGAAATTTTAGGCTAGAAAAAATTAACTCAGCTGCGCAAGATTCATTTCCTGTTAAAGGATTTCCATTTCCCGCTACCGCAACTGTCGTTTGAATATCGAATTCATTGAAAGTAATATTTCCCTGAGTTAAGTCAAGAGGCATTCCGCTTAAGTTTACAGAAATAGCTGCAACTTGCGGAATAACTCCAGCGTATGTCAAGGGGATTGTTCGAGTAAAAGCACTCCCCGATTCCAAAAGTGAAGGAATAGTAATTGTAATATCTACATCGTGCTGAATATTTGTTTGTACGTTGATACTAAGATTTCCATTTTTAAAAAGTACCGTATACATTTCTACTCCCCCATTAGCAGGAGTAGTTACCGTACTTGCAGTGCTTCCTGAAACATTTCCACTAAAACTACCTAATGCAGTCAGTCCCATATCGGCACTGCTGAGAGATACTGTATTAGAAAAATCTGAAAGCTGAACAATGTCTTGTGCTTCGTAAGAGACTACTTCCCCTTTGTATATCAAGGCTATAGCTCCAGAAATAGGATCAATTACAACTAAATCGTTGGAGTCTGTTCGCGCCAGAATATCATACGCATCAAATTCAGCATAGGCAAGAGGAATAGCAATATTGGGGTTCCAAGCGGTAGAAACGATTTTATTTGGATCGTACTTTCGGCAACCAAAGTAAATCAAGGCGATGGTCATTAAGGATAATGAGATTAATTTACTTTTCATAAAACATAGTTTATGATGTCAAATATCGATATTATATTTAATACTCCTTTAAAATGAGATGTTTAAGTTTAAATAAAAAGTAAGTTTGCTGCTATATTTTTTGATGAAAGCTAAATTGTAGCTGGTTTTTACCCCAGTTATTAGTAGTTTGTCGCATCACACCTAATTGAATTTTTAGTCCTTTTTTTATCATATATCCAAGTGCAGTATATGATCTGTTTCGGTCAAAAATTTCTACAGAATTTCCATTTCCAATATTTCGTTGCCCATTAATAAAAAGCTCATTGTAAAGAGCAAGGTATAATGTTTTGTCTTCCATAGCTGCTTTGTTAAGAGGGATATTCAAAAATAGATTATACCTATAACGCGTTCTGAAACTTTGATTTTCAACAAACCTTTGCTCGAATCGAAACCGATGATTCGTATAAATACGATTGCCAAACTGAACAGGGAAAAGCACTTCCTGATAAATTCTGCTACTTGCAGAAGTCGAATTATCGGCGCCATAACTTCCAGTAGTTATATTTCAATAACCAAGCGTTAGTTTAACAGCTACATTTTTTGGTTTATAGGTTATCCCTCCTCGCAGCAATAACTGCTCAAGGTCACCTGCGATATTCCAATTACGGTGCTGAATGTCTCCTTGAACTCCCCATGAACTTTCTTTAAACGTTGTATTAAAGAAATACATATACCATGCGCCTAATTTATCTTCATCTATTTGCGCATTTCCTTGTTTCTGGGCAAAGAGTGAAAAGGCGATGATTATGAAAGTTAAAATATTTTTCATTTTTTGTTAAGGTAGTGTTTACTTCTTCAAAATTGTATCAGCAATTTTCTGAGCGTCCAGACAATATTTATCATTGCCCTGTAATTTCCATTCGCCCGTTTTTTCAATGTAAAACTTGACAGTTTTCTCTACCACTTCCGAATATCCACCATAAGAAGTCAACATATTTTGTACTTCTTCCATATATTCAGACCTACTTAGTTCATATGCTAATACGAGCTTCCACTGGCTATTGATACGTCTAGCTTTCTCTTTGTATGTGTGGTTTATCGTTTTGTGAGCCATTAAAAAGAGGGAAAGCGCTTTCGCTTCTGGTGTTGGTTTTTCTCTGTTTTTTTTCATGTTATTCGTTGTGTGTCAAAATATGTAATAAAAGTAATTGAATAATATCAATCAATTCTTTGTTCATGGGTTTTTTGCCTCACAGATACCGTTTTGTCATAGCACGGTTTATTTATTATTTAACTATTTTCGCAATATCTTGGGCGGTTAAAGAATCCAATTACTTAAACCAAAATCCTTGTGGTATAATTCCAACCGAAAATTGATGCACTAATGAGGCAGTGCTGTCATATCGATATACAATTCCTGCTTGTACATAATCAACCGCATCAGAAACATAAACATCATTTGTAGGGCTTATTCCTAATCCGTAAAATAGCGCTCCATTTTGACTGATGATGGAAGTGGTTGGCAAAGAAGAAGCATAAATAGAAAGTTGATTAACCCCATTGTTTAGGTAGTATATTGTTTCACCATCTGGAGAAATTTTCAGATTATTTGGAGAATTACTTATGTCACTGAATACCATTTTTTGGATGATATTATTGGTTGAAGGATCAATTTGATTCAACTCTCCCAGTTCATCATTTATGCCTCCAGAACTCAATGCCCAAAGCTTATTGTCACTGTCCAAAACAAGAGAAGAAGGTCCTTTTGCCAGAATAATCGTGTCCTCAATCGTGTTTGTAGTAGCATTTATTTGCAAAATGAAATTGGTGTCGGGGCGACAGACATACACCTTGTCATTAACCAAAAGCATTTCTTCGGTCCAGCCACCTGTATTTATGCTGCCAATTACAGCATTAGAACCTAAGTCTAAAATTGCAATTTGGTTCGAAAATAAATCAGAAACATAGGCTTTAGAGTTATTGATACCACAAAAATAGCGAGGGCTTGTCAATCCGCTGATAGTAGCTGTTTTTTGATATGTAGTAGTATCCAAAACTTCGATTTTGCCAGAGTTATTTACCACTACAAATAAATGACCGTTGTATTCTGTCATAGACTGCAATACATCGCCCAGGGCATAGCCATTAATATTTTGAAAAACTGTATTTGTAATACTATTATTGGTAGGGTTAAATAATGATATAGAAGCATTTCCCCATCCAAAATTACCTTCGCACCCAATTAAAACATCGTCATATTTAACAGTAATATTCTCGTCCACACATGTTGGACATTGTGGTCCAATTTCTTGTTTTTTACAGGAAGCAAACCCTAGCACGAAAACAATGAATATATAAGAACTAAACTTACTCATTTGTTGCATTTAGATTAACTTTCAAAAACAATAAAAACCACCTTCCAGGCAAGGGTCGATTTGCCATTATTTGATAATCTTCATTATATAGGTTAGAAACTTTTAACCCAATGTCAGCGGATTTCATGTCTTTTTTTAACGAATAACTTATGTTAATGTCGGCTGGCGCATAATAGGGCATGTAAGTAATATTGGAAGCATCAATAAATACTTTCCCAGATACTGTTTGATTATAAGTAAACGACCATTTTTTAATCTCTAGTTTAGCAACAATATTAAAAGTATGCTTAGGGACGTAGACTAGTTGTCTCCCAATAGAATTATCAGTTGCTAATGCTGAAGATTTATTAATAGAGTTGACATAGTTGTAACCTGAATGAAGGTGGAGTTTCGACTTATTTGAAATTTTGACCATTTTTTTTATCTCGAGCTCAATCCCTTTGTTTTCAACTTGTTTTACATTTATAGGAGTCCAAATTCCGCTTTCTTGGGGAAGCCACTGAATCCAATTGTCTACTAAAGAATAATAGGGAGAAATGCCAAAAGATAACTTTCTATATGTATACGTCAGGCCCATTTCGGACGTAAATCCGATTTCAGGAAGCAGGTCTGTATTTCCTCCTGGATTCCAATACAACTCATTTAATGAAGGTGCTTTGTAGTTTCTTGCAGCATTTGCATTGATAGCGAAATGATGATTTTTTGTAAGGAAATACTTTACTCCGATAGTTGGAATTAGAGGAGTTAATTTACCATCAATTACCTCTTGTCGGGCAGCTATATTGTATTGATAACCCCAATTGCTTTTTTGTTCAAACTGTAAAAATATCGATTGCCTATTTTGTTGATATTGAGCTCCGAAACCAGTTGAATTCGCAATGTCGGCACCTGCATTTACTTGAGCAGATAACTTTAGTAAATAGTTAAAATAATGATTAAAATTGTAGGTAGCTTTATAGGAATCTACCCTAATCCGCGAATTAATGGAAAGAGAGGTGTCAATATAATTTAGTTCATCCTTTACAAAAGCGAGACGTAAATGTTGGAAAGTTTTGTTTTTACCGTTCCTCCATTCTCCCATCAGTCGAAGCACTTTGTCGGTTTGATGTTCCCCTTTTGTTTCTATCCCAAGTGCAGAGGATATTTGTCTATAGCTGTCTAGATAATTTGATTTAATAGCAAAATGATTTTCTTTGTTTGGGGCAAAGTAAAATTCTTGTTTTATCCCATATTGGATAGTTTCTGCGTTTTCTCTTTCTGAAATAGGGCTGTTTTCCTTGGAGATATCAATGTATTTAAAATCATTGAAAGATGAGTTTCTAAAAAGGCTTGTCTTTGATTGAAACTTTTTATTTCCCGCGTTAATGGAGAAAAGGGATTTATCTATTCCAAAACTTCCTAGTTCCTTCCTGAAAGTAGCGTTTAATTTGTTTTTGTAATTGGCAGATGTGTTTAATTGAACAGCGCCTCCTAGACCTCCACTGCCATCAACTACACTGCTGGCTCCTAAATGAATTTCCGCTTCGTCAATAAATGCAACAGGTAATGTAGCTAAGTCTAATTGACCTAAAGTAGGGGAGTTGATTGAAATGCCATTCCAATACAATTGGGTATGACTTGCACCAGCACCTCGAATTGAAATGGTGGAAAGTCCACCTGGCCCGCTAGACTTTATATAGATTGGCGTTTCTTTTGAAAGTAAGTCAGCTAGATTATCTGTAACATGTGATTCTATATTTGTTACTTTAATTAACTTGTAAGAAGGAGCTGGAGTAATTGTTGTCGCAACTTCTACCTGTTTCAATGTGTCAGTTTGAGACGTTGCATTTACAGATGCTACTGAGCTAAAAAGGACTAAAAAATAATTTTTCAGAACTCTCAATTGATTAGTAATTTTTGAATATTAATATTCTTTCCCTCAATTAATTTTAAAATATAAACCCCTTTTGAATAGCGGAATAGATCCAAATCAATTTGATTTGATTTAGATTTCAACTGAAAAACAATAACTCCATTCAAATCGATTAACTGAATCGTTTTCTCTGATAAATTGTCAAAGATTATTGTTGCTTTTTCTTTTGCTGGGTTAGGGAAAATTTTGAATGTGTTGGGCGATTCTTTGATTCCCACAAAGGAATGAATAACACCTATGGCGTCTAGGTCAAATCCTCCTGTTTCGAATGGAGTCGGGAAAGGGTCATTAATTATATTTCCTTGAGAATCGAAAGATCCATATTGTTCATTAATGCTCCCAACAACGTCTATTATTTTAACATGCGTTATGTTGTTTACGTCTAGGTTGGTAATTCCAATCATTTGCTCAAGATCAAAAGGTGTTCCAAATTGAGCACGGTACTTACCAGCAAGATTTTGAATTCCAGTGGCATTTACATTGCTGATAATCTGTGTGTTGATTTGAGATAAGCTAAAACTTTCAAAACGGAAATAATTAATTCCATCAGAACTTACTTCTACATGTGCAAGTTCTAAAAAAGTATTGTTAAACGCATTTTCAAAAACAGCAAAATCAGGCCCATTTCCATTTATTATTGGTGAAGAAAATGTTAAAATTGCTGATCCACCATCACCAAGACTAACAACACCATTAACCCCTGATTTTTCCGTAGCGCTGTAAATATCGCCCGTACTGGTTTTTCCTAAAGTTGTATCTGCAATGTTCTGCCAACCTCTTTCAACAGTACATGCTGAAGCCCAATCAGTAAAAGCAGAAGAATCCTTATGCATAGCGGTAGTTCCTATTGAACCTGCAACAGGAGCATAGGGTCCCTGTGCAAAAACATTGAGTGATATAGTAATAAATATAGTTGCTAGAAATCGCACTATAGTTTAATTAATTTAGTTGTTTGTCTCAAACTACTAGAGGTTATTACAATGTAATATGTTCCTGCAGAATAATTCGAAATGTTTAATTGAAAATTATCAGAAGTATAATTCTCATTGCTCAATTGTTTTCCTGAAATATCGAATACTTGAATCGATCCGTTTCTCGAGTTGGTGCGAACTGTTACTAAGTTTGAAGCTGGGTTAGGGTAAATTCGAACTTCATCAGTAATTAGTTCGCTAATTGAACTTGGATTAATATAGCTAATTGCAATTGCCTCTGGGGATATTTGAACAGGTAAAGAGTCAATCGAAGATCCATCATAAATGAATAACTCTCCGTAACTTGAATAATCTGTGGTGGTTGTAAAATATACATCATTTACAAAGTCATGGGTTCCTGCAGCAATTGTACTATTTGCAACAATTGAAAATGGACTAGAAATTATTGAAGATTCAACTTTGTAATTAAATAGGTCAACTCCTAAGCCATTCTTGTAAGTTATTTCAGCACCTGTTTCAGTGTTTTCAAAGGTTAAAACAGTAATTCCCATATTGTCAATGACTGTTTTTGATGTTTGTGCTGTAGACGGATCGTATTCAATTAAATTCCCATTGTTACAAGCGATATATAATTTATTGTTTATTTGTCGTATTGCTCTAATATCCGTTGCAGCTGTATCTAAATTTATTTCTCTTACAAAAGATTGATTTACCATATCGATTACGCCAATTTTTCCTAGAGTATCATTAAATACAAAGTAAGGAGGGAACTGATCTACAACTCCTTTTTGGTTATAAACAACGTATAGAGAATCTCCTATTACTTCTCCTCCATAAACGGTTTGAACTATATCAGCGTCTGTTATTGAGAATTCAACAGTT
>Ga0209631_10002703_pt1 | contig 21027 bp, 16 predicted proteins | sample COG_08_FD_184752 | JGI IMG/M metagenome (GOLD analysis project Ga0209631, IMG submission 184752) | Pelagic Microbial community sample from North Sea - COGITO 998_met_08 (SPAdes) (version 2) | ecosystem: Environmental > Aquatic > Marine > Neritic zone/Coastal water | place: Helgoland, sampling... | reverse complement strand
CGCGAATATTTTCTCTGATATTTTCGACACCGTAGCGGTGTTCTTACTTATCTATACCGTTAGGTAAGTTATCTGCGAGATTCATCAACAATTTTCGTCAAAAACGCCATAGCTAGTGTTTTCCCTTAGCGGCTCGAATTCACCGGTCAGTCGTGCTTCACACTTTTTTACTTCCAAGTCTCCCCATGTAATCTTTCGTCCTGTAGTATTTTGAGTCGACAGCAGTGCCCTATAGGTAACTAAAAGCAGGATCAGCAATGAAAGTTGAAGTAGAAACGACCGCGAGAAAAACAGAAAACGGTTGGGCCGACCAAGATGGCTTTGTCGGTCCTTTTCGACCTGGCAACGGCCCACGCAACGACCCGCGAGGTGATTTTCCAACGGGACCTGAAGTAGGTGAGAAAATGCCAAACGTGCAATGTCGCGATAGCCGCGGGCAGACTTTCGATTTGCACGCTGATCGCGGTAACACACCTGCCTTGTTTATGTTTTTTCGCTCTGCTGTCTGGTGACCGCCTTGCCGCTCGCAACTCGTGCAGTTGCAAAACAGTATGCAAGCTTTCGATGACGCCGGTATTCGGGTCTATGCGTTAAGCTACGATGAGCAAGCGGCGCTGGCAGACTTCGCTGATGCCTACAATATTACCTACACCTTTTTGTCTGATCCATCATCCAAGGTGATCCGTCAGTTTGGTATTTTGAACACAATCATTGCCGAAGATGATCACCCGTGGTTTGGTATTCCCTATCCGGGTACGTACCTGCTTGATGCCGAGGGCACAATTACCCACAAGTTCTTTGAGAATAACCTCGCTGTTCGGGTAGGTCCCGAACAATTGTTAAGGGCTTTTCTTGGTGAAACCTTTGCTGCGCAAAAACACCTCCCGCTTGATAATGTGCCAGCCGAGGTGACGGCAAAGGTGTTTCTTGATGGTGAAGCAATGGCCTTAAGTGTACAGCGTGAACTCGTCGCTCAGTTGACAGTGCCGTTAGGCTCGCACGTTTATGCGAGCCCCGCGCCAGAAGGCATAGTGGCGGTCGATATTGAAGTAGACGCCAACCCGCTATTGGTGTTGCGGGACATTGTCCGCCCGCCAAGTGAAACGCATTCGCTTAGTGGCACTGCTAAAACGTTTCAAGTGCATCATGGACAGCTAGCGCTGAGACTCCCCGTGACGATTAATGGGATGGTGACCGGTGCAGGAAATAACAATGAGATTGTCATTGCGGGCACGGTGCGATGGCAATCCTGCGATGACGAAGTGTGTGATCTGCCAGGCGAATATCGCTTTGAGATCAAAGTGCCAGTCGAGGCGCCGGTGATACCGCAGATAAGAGTGCCTGAGGCCGATCGGACAATTGAACCAAGAGCGGGAGAGCACTTCCAGCACATGGTCAATCGCCACAAGGAATCGTTGTAGGAGAATAGAAAGTGACCAGTAATAAGCAATACACAATGTATGGCGGGGATATTTCTTGGTACAGCGGCAAGGCGCGCGCATACCTGCGTTTTAAGGATGTGCCCTTTCAAGAATTACCCGCGGATCGAGAAGCTTATAAAAAAGTCATCCTGCCCCGTGTCGGTTGGCCCGTCATTCCTGTTGTGATTACACCAGAGGATGAAGTGCTGCAGGACACAAGCGACATCATTGATGCGCTGGAGCGTCGCTTCGAAAAAACGCCCGTGATGCCCGCGGGCCCAAGACAAAAAGTACTGGCCCTGATGTTAGAGGTCTACGGTGATGAGTGGCTTGGGCTTCCCGCCATGCACTATCGCTGGAACCACAACACCGACTGGATCATTCTACAATTCGGCAAACTCACGCAGCCAAACCTTGATGAGACTGCGCAGCGTGAAGCCGGCGAGCGCACGTGCAAGCCGTTTCGCGGCTCCTTGCCTTTTATTGGCGTCACGCCCGATACCCAAGCCGGTGTTGAGGCAAGCTATGAGGCGTTGCTGACTGATCTTGATGCGCACTTTGCTCAATTCGATTTTCTGTTCGGTTCCCGCCCATCCATCGGTGACTATGGTTTGATAGGGCCGCTCTATGCACACCAGTATCGAGATCCTGCCTCTGGTGCTTTGATGAAGCGCATCGCACCCAACGTCGCAGCCTGGGTGCACAGGATGATGACGCCTGCGCCATTGGCCGGTGAGTTTCTGCCTGATGATGAGGTCCCGCAGACATTGCGGCCAATTTTGCAGCGTATGGTTGATGAACAGTTACCCGTCATTCACTCAAGCATTGCGGCGATAGATGAATGGCTTAGCGCAAACCCAGAAGAACATGAGATGCCGCGATCAATCGGCACCCATGGTTTTCGAATTGCCGTAGGCACTGACGCTGAAGTTGCGGGAGAACGGAATATCTTTCCGTTTGTGCAGTGGATGTGGCAAAGGCCCTATGACGCCTATCACGCATTGTCCGATGCCGAAAAAAATCGCGTGCAGGAGTGGCTAGCGTCGTTAGGCGCCGCCTCCGCATTTGAGGAGCCGCTGCGGCAGCGTGTTGTACGGCGTAATTTCAAATTGATGCGTGAGTAGGCAATGGGTAGCAACTGGGGTGTCAGTAAGTTGCCAACATGTTCAGTTTTTAATGGCAATAATTTGATGTTCTGCATCTGACGGCGTTTTTCCGTTAATAGGTCGTAGTGAAAAGTACATTTTTCTACTTTGACTTATGTGTGAATTTTGCGAGCGCGTAAAATAAATTTCCCGTACCTTGTTGTGGTTTTTCGAAGGAACAGGGAAGACAAAGCAAAGATAGTGGCTGCTTTTGGCGAATTTCCCTTCGGCCTTCTGAAGTTTTGCTGATGTTCAATTCGCGTTCAAGTCTTGGTCGAGTACCTGCCGTTGTAATATAGCGTTTTGAAATGCTGAGATGTTTTCAAGAGAGTAAAAACTATAGTAAGATATGATATAACGTAACATTAAATGCTAAGAGCCATCTATGAACAAACTCCCCGTCACCGTACTTTCCGGCTTTCTTGGCGCAGGTAAAACAACAGTGCTCAGTCATATTCTGAACAATCGCGAAGGCAAGAAGGTCGCCGTGATTGTTAATGACATGAGCGAAATTAATATCGACGCGTCTATCGTACAGAACGAAATTTCGCTCAACCGCAGTGAAGAAAAACTGGTTGAGATGAGTAATGGCTGCATTTGCTGCACCCTCAGGGAAGATCTGCTCGAAGAAGTGACTGCGCTTGCGCAGACCGGGCGTTTTGATTACCTGGTGATTGAGTCAACAGGGATTTCCGAGCCATTGCCGGTCGCTGAGACCTTTACTTTCGCCGATGAAAATAACGTTTCTTTGTCAGATGTGGCGAAGTTAGACACGATGGTGACAGTGGTAGATGCCGTCAATTTTCTAAAGGACTATGACGAAGCGGTATATCTGCAAGACGCCGGCGAGTCTCTGGGAGAGGATGACGAAAGGAGCGTCACCGATCTTTTGATTGAACAGGTCGAGTTCGCTGACGGGATTCTCGTCAGCAAAAAAGATCTTGTCGAATCGGCAGATATTGATCGTCTGACGGCTGTCCTGAAAACCCTGAACACGGAGGCTAAAATCGTTCCGATTACTCAGGGACAGGTGAGTGTTGATGAGGTGCTAAATACGGGTCTGTTCAGTTTTGAGCGGGCGCAACAAGCACCCGGATGGCTCAAAGAGATGCGGGGCGAACATGTCCCGGAGACGGAAGAGTTTGGGATTGGGAGCTTTGTTTATACCGCCCGGCGGCCCTTTCACCCGGAGAAGTTTCATCAGTTTCTCCACGCCACTGATCGCTTTGGCAAGCTGATTAGGTCCAAGGGATATTTTTGGCTGGCATCTCGCCCCGAGTTCGTTTGGAGCTGGAGTCAGGCTGGAGGTATTGCTCACTATGGTTGTGCAGGCACGTTCTGGAAGGCAGTGCCACGGGAAAACTGGCCAACAGACCCGGAAATGCTGGAATCGATAGAGTCGCAGTGGGTTAACCCTTTTGGAGATATGCGTCAGGAGCTCGTTTTCATCGGTCAAGGGCTGGATCAGGAAGGTGTCATTCAGGCGCTGAATCAGTGTCTGCTCAGCGAAGACGAAGTATTGCTAGGTAAAACGTATTGGGCGTCACTGGCTGATCCGTTTCCGCTATCGGAAGTAGCATGAGAAGCGACCGGGCCAAGCGCCTGTTGCACTGGAGCCTTACGCAGCGCTTGGGCCTTTCGCTCGCCATGAGCGCGACAATGTGGTTGCTGGTAACGCTGGTCAGCTGAATCTCGTGGGCGTGCAAATCAAAAATTTGACCGCAACCATCGCTCAGGGTGACTGGTTGGCTATAGTTGTTTGCTAACGTTGTTCAATGACGTTTTATCAATATTTAGCAGCTGATTATTCTAATTGTAGCTCACGCTGGGCCTGCTTGAACCAGCCAGTTACGCGAGCCAAGTGCTCGTGCCCCCAGGCAGCAATGAATCGCTGCGTCCCGTAATCTGACGGGTCATCAAGTGCCGCAAGGCGTTGTTCCACATATTCTATCGTCAGCGGTGTGTCACAATGCACGGTAATGCAGTATTTCCAGTCTTGATAATCACTCAGATATAGCATCAATATTTCCTCTTTTCTGACCCGCATGCAGCGCTAGGTCGTTTTAAATCCGTGAATGCGATTGTCGTTCGTCGACGTCTTTGCCATTAGCGATTGAAGATCAGCGCAGCACCTGGCAAGTTTCCTTCCAAAATCTTGCGGCCATCGAATACCTGTTCACCGTTAACCCAGGTCCCGACGATACTTGACTTAAACTGATGTCCATCAAAAGGCGTCCACTTGCATCGATAAAGACTACTTTCATCAGTTGCATGCGTCGGCGTCGCCGGGTCGACCATGACAAGGTCCGCAAAATACCCTTCGCGCAAAAAACCCCGGTCTTTGATCTGGTAACGAATCGCTGGATTGTGCGCAGTTTTCTCAACGACCTGTTTGATATCTAGTCGCTCAGCATGAACATGGTCTAGTAAACTCAACAGCGCGTGCTGCACTAACGGCAAGCCCGCAGGCGCTTGGGCGTATTGCTGATGTTTCTCTTGAAGCGTATGGGGCGCGTGATCGGTCGCAATAATATCTATTTGGCCGTTATGCAGTGCTTGAAACAAGGTGTCACGATCGGTTCTGGCTTTAATGGCAGGATTGCATTTGATCAGGTGTCCGAGGCGGGCATAATCCTCTTCGCTAAACCATAAGTGGTGCACACAAGCCTCAGCCGTAATTGACTTGTTTAAGATCGGTCCTTCGGTAAACAATGCGATTTCTTTGGCTGTCGAAATATGCAGCACATGAAGTTGGCTACCGTGTTTGCGGGCTAGGTCAACTGCGATTGAAGATGATGCATAACAGGCTTCGGTATCCCTAATTCGTGGGTGATCCGCAATGGTTGGTATGCTGCCGGCATCAGTGTAACGCTTCAAGTTTTTGCTAATCACTGTTCCGTGTTCGCAATGAGTTGCAATCAATACTGGGCTTTCACGAAATATGGCTTCGAGCGCTCCGGGTTTTTCGACTAATAGATCGCCAGTTGAGGCGCCCATAAATACCTTTATGCCACACACCTGCGTCGGATCGAGTCGTTTGATATCCTCAATGTTGTCTTCGGTTGCGCCAAGATAAAAGGCGTAATTCGCGATAGAGTTTTGCTTGGCGATGTTTTTTTTATCGTCCAAGGCTTGCGCAGTTGTGGTCGAGGGTTTGACGTTTGGCATTTCCATGTAGCTGGTAATGCCACCCGCAACCGCGGCGCGTGATTCTGTTGCTATACAACCCTTGTGGACCAAACCGGGCTCTCGAAAATGTACTTGGTCGTCGATCATGCCGGGCATTAATAAACAACCTTGAGCGTCTATTACCTGGTCAGAAGGCTTGGCCTGAATGTGAGCAGCGATGAGCTCTATACGTCCGTCTTTTATTCGTAAATCGCTGGGATATTGACTCCCTTCATTCACAATGATGGTGTTCTTCAAGAGTGTTGTCACAGAAATCTCCGGAAAGTCGGGCGGTCTAACACGTGCGCTGCCACACGGAACTGTTTTGGCTGTCCTGCACTGCGATGCCCATGTCAGCAAGTTTGTCGCGAATTTGATCTGCCTTCGCGTAATCACGAGCCGCTCTAGCATTCAAACGAGCGTTTATCAGGCGCTGGATTTCCTCGGTGTCCGGTAGCTCTGTATACGTATCTGCAAACCACTTGGCCGGAGTTTGCTGCAACAGGCCTAGTAAACTGCCCGCACTTAACAACGCAGCTTTGTAGTGAGCGCGATCTTCGTCGCGCATAGCCCGTCTCGCTGCCTTGGCGATTTTGAATAGTTCGGCTATTGCTTTTGGAAAGTTCAGGTCGTCTTCAAGTGCGGTGACGAAACCCATTGTTAACTGAAGAGGACAGCTAACATCAGCAGCATCCTCCAAATCACGGAGCACGGCGTAGAGTCGGTCAAGGCTGCGCGTCGCCTGAGCGAGGCCGTCAGCGTGCCAGTCAAGCGGTTGGCGATAATGTGCGCCCAAAAGGGCAAAGCGAATGGCTTCACCTGATGCCATAGGAAGTAGATCACGGACGAGCACGACATTCCCAAGCGACTTAGACATCTTTTTCCCTTCAACCGTCACGAAGCCGTTGTGCACCCAATGCTGACAATATGCCTTGCCCTTGTAAGCGCAGGTCCCTTGGGCTATTTCATTTTCATGATGAGGAAAGATCAGATCCTGACCACCGCCATGAATGTCAATTGATTCTCCGAGATGTTTTTCGATCATTGCTGAGCATTCGATATGCCAACCGGGTCGCCCTCGTCCCCAAGGGCTTTCCCACCCGGGTAGCTCGGATGATGAAGGTTTCCAAAGTACAAAATCTGCTGGGTTACGTTTGAAAGGCGCGACTTCGACTCTTGTTCCCGCGACCATATCGTCTTGTAGTCGGCCAGAAAGTGCACCGTAGGCTGGGTATGAGGGTACGTGAAACAAGACATGCCCCTCGGCCAGATACGCGTGCTCATATGCTATCAATCGTTCCACCATCGCAATGATATCGTCAATGTGATCAGTGACCCGCGGCTCTAAGTCTGGCACCTGAACGCCAAGTGAAGCCATGTCCTTATGGTAGGCTTTGATATATCGCTCTGTGATCTCTGAGATAGTTTGACCCGTTTCTTTGGCGGCGGCGTTGATCTTGTCATCGATATCGGTGAAGTTGCGTGCATAAATCACACGAGAGAATCGACGTTTTAGCAAGCGATAGAGCACATCGAATACCACGGCTGGTCTTGCATTGCCGATGTGAGCGAAGTTGTAAACAGTTGGGCCGCACACGTACATCGTGACAAGATCTCGATTTGAAGGCACGAATGTTTCTTTTTTGCGCGTCAGAGTATTTGTAAGCAGCAATGGCATCATGGCACCTGTATTCGAGAAATATTGTCTTCGTTTACAGCGCCTGCTGCAGTGATCGCGCATTCCGGGCGATCGTGTTTTTCTTGGCTGATGTCAGGCATCAACGCGTGTTGGATAGGCGTAGTGCCTACCAAACCTGTTGGCTCAAGAACAATGTGATCGAACCCGCGGTTTCTTGCTTCGTTGAATCTCTTGTTGATGGGCAGAGTGTTGTTGAACGCAGATTGCTGCATAAAAGAGTTTGGAACGGTGGTTTTCCCGCAGCCAATAAGTCCTGGCAGCTTATGTGAAAGGCCTGTGTTCACGTTTGGTCTCCCTCAAAAAGATTTTCGTTTTCAGCGAACACACCATGCTTGTTGGATAGCTTCATCATGCGAAGGTCATGGGTTGAGACAAATAAGATATATAAAATAAGATATGATACAACATATCATAAAATAGACGTTAGATAAATGGACCCTCGCGAGTAGCCACGTAAGCGATCGTTCCAGTTTTTGTCGATTGGTTGTGAGCAGTGTAATTCCGACTGTTTCGTAAGTCGGCCCGGCTTCATGCTCCATCAAGCGCTAAGCACGGTATTAAAAGACAGTCACCTTGAAGAATTTGTCGCGCTGAAACCTGTCGAGTGCCTAAGTCTTTGCCCAAGACCTTGCGGCGTTGCGATTTCCTCGCCGGGCGCATGGACTTACCTTTTTGGTGATCAAGCACCAGAGGTAAATCAAATACTGGCGTGCGTCGAAACTTACTTAGATGAAGAGCAAGGTCATCTACCTCGCCACTGCCGTCCGACTTCTATGCAAGCTAGCATCATGGGGCGTGTGCCACCACTTAATGACCTCTGACAAATGCCAAAGGTCGGACCTCTTGCTCTAGGTCATCGGCCATTAAAATAAGCGCCACATCAGGATGGCGTAAATCTCAACGAGCGCGGGCAACGACCCCACATCACCATGCGTCGAAGCTGTGGTTTATATTGCCCATGTTCAGTAGACTTTTAGCGAAACGTGGTAAACCTGTGAGTAGTATCGTCGTTGTAATTTCGAGCGCTTTGAACTGAGAGATTAATATGAATAAGAAAAAAAGATGTGTTGTGGTGATGTACGACACGTTATGCCGGCATTTTTTGCCTACGCATGGCAACAACTGGGTGAAAGCACCGAATTTTGAAAGATTGGCGAAAAAGACCGTACAGTTTGAAAATTTCTATGTGGGTTCTATGCCTTGTATGCCAGCAAGAAGAGAAATGCACACGGGTAGATATAACTTTTTGCATCGCTCTTGGGGGCCTTTGGAACCCTTTGACGACTCAATGCCTGCGATCTTGCACGACAATGGTGTGCATTCTCACAAGGTGACTGACCATCTGCATTACTGGGAGGACGGCGGTGCGACCTATCATCAGCGTTACACCACCTTCGATTTAGTCAGAGGTCAGGAAGGAGATAAATGGATCGGAGATGTTGAGAAACTCCGTGATCCCAACTACGGCTCAGACAGATGGTCTGAATTGCAAAGGCTGAGTTATCAAAAACAGGACAATATCAATCGAGAGCATATGGGGACCGTTGAACTGCAACCACAATATAAAACGTTTGATCTTGGATTGGAGTTTATCGAGCGCAATAAAGATGCTGACAACTGGTTCCTGCAAATAGAAACGTTTGACCCACACGAGCCATTTTTTACCCAACAGGAATTTCAAGAACTATACCCGCATGATTACGATGGCCCGCCATTCGATTGGCCGCCCTATAGAGAAGTTAGGGAAGACGAGCAAACCGTCGAGCACATAAGATATATGTACGCTTCGTTGATTACTTTTTGTGACCAACAACTTGGCAGAGTGTTAGACGCTTTTGATGAACATAATTTGTGGGAGGATACGATGTTAATCGTCAACACCGACCATGGTTTGTTGATGGGTGAGCACGACTGGTGGGCAAAAGTGGTAACGCCGTTTTTTCAGGAAATTGCGCATATTCCCTTTTGGGCTTATGACCCTCGAACGCCAGACAATGTCGGGAAAAAGAGTGATGCGCTGGCTCAAACCATTGATTTGGGTCCCACAATTCTCGATTTTTTTGATGTTCCACTGACAGAAGACATGCAGGGTAAACCGATCTTTAATCACTTAGATGGCGACGAAAAGATCAGACAAGCCTCCCTTTATGGTGTCATGGGTGGCCAGGTAAATGTGACCGATGGCCAATACGTGTACATGCGGGCGAATACGACCGAAGATAATCAGCCGCTGTTCGATTACACGCTAATGCCAACCCATATGAAAAATAGGTTCACACCCAGAGAGCTACAAAAATGGGAAAAAGTAGCGGGTTTTGGGTTTATGAAAGGATGCGAGGTGATGCAAATTCCGACGCGCACGGCACCTACTTTTTATAACAAAGACCATCCCTTCGGCAGAGGTCGAACAGCAACGCTGTTATTTGATGTGAACGCTGATCCGGGTCAACTTCAACCCCTCTCTGACCCAGAGATAGAAATCCGGATGATTAAATTGATGATCAGAGAGATGGCAAGAAATGAATGTCCCTCGGAGCAATATGTTCGGCTTGGGTTGCCGGAGCCTCGTAGGCTCGCGAAGGGACATGGCGATGAGCAGATTGAAATGCCTTCAGATCTGGAAATTCAGCAGTCTTGTGTGTTGATGAAAGCCCAGGGAATTGAATCTGCCCAGCACGGAGCGGCAGGATTTCCAAAAATGCCTTTCCAGCGTGTTGCTTGGGAAGGCGAGAAAACCCTAAGTTCAGTAAGTTTGCCTGATAATTTGAGATTGAGGCCGGGTTATCTCATCAGTCAAACCAATGAGTCGCCTGATGATTAGAATCGGACTAAGGTAACATACTCGACACTCACCTGCTGCGCTTTGATGAACGTATTGCACCCAACTTCACAGAATGAGTGTTTAGGGTGATGACGCCTGCACCATAGGCTATCCGTCGCTTGTCAGCAATCTGAGAAAAAACCGATAAGCCTGCTTTGCTTGCGATGAAGACTTTGCGGCTGAGAGCTGTTCTTACAACAGGTCTACCCTTGAGACCTTGTATGAGTTCGATTTGCTCTGAGGCCCTGCGTTGAGGCTATAAATCCAAGTAAAAAGCCCCGCACTAGCGAAAGAAAGGGTTTCTGAACTCGACAAATCTCTGGTAGGGTGTTCGGAGAAGTTGCGGTTTCTTAATAATATTAATAATTAAAATAAGGAAAGTGCTATGAGTTCTAATCAAATCTTAACCATCTTGTCTGTTTTAATCGCTTTGGGGGCAACGGCTGTCCCAGACGTGATGCCTTACTGGGCGCTGGTACTTGTCGCGGTTGGCTTGGTCAGCGGCTTTATGAACCCCTTGCCCGATATGACATCAAGGATGGCCTACACTGTCGCGGCGATTGCAATTCCGACCATCGCTAACGCGCTCGATGCGATTCCTGTGGTTGGGGCTCACGCGAATATGTTGATCGATAATATTATGATCTCAGTTGCCGGTATGGTTATCGCTAATTTCATTTTGTTGATGATCAGCCAAGTGAGATCGTCGGATTAAATATGGCGGCCGAAAACAGATCAGGTAAGTAAAGGGTTTATATCTGGTCTGTTTTTGGTGATGTAGCGATGAGCCCAAAATCATAGGGTTCAGAATAAGGTGGCAAAACAAAAGTCACCAACGATAGGTTTCGCAAAGCAATAGGCGATGTCTCGCCTTCCTCGACTCTTACCATCAGTCCGGCCGGTTACCCTGCGCATGTCATCCGGAGAAAACCGACAAGTCATTTTTAGTCGCGATGGCGACTTTCCTCCTAAGCAAACCTTTCGACTCAAAGTGTCAAGTAACCCGCCCAAATCTTGCCAGAATTGAACGCTGTTTAAATACTGGGTTGTTGCATGCAATAGAGAACGGTCTTTACGATAGGTGAAGCCTTGAGGCTATGAGTGAGTTTGATTTACTCTGGTACTTTACGCTCACCCATAAATCGGGGAAAGAAATTTACAAGTATGACAAACGCTAACTGGCACTACCCAACGAAAATTATTGTCGGCGCAGGGCGCGTCGCCGAACTACCTGTATTGTGCAATGATCTCGGCATCAGCAACCCACTGTTAGTAACAGATCCTGGGATTGCTAATTTACCCATGATGCAATCCATCAAAAATATTTGTGCGCAATCCAACTTACCGATTGTCGTCTTCAGTCAGATTAAACCCAATCCAACGGGGCAAAATATTGAGGATGGAGTGACCACATACCTTGCAGGCAAGCACGATGGCATTGTCGCGCTAGGCGGCGGATCTGCTCTTGACGCTGGCAAGGCTATCGGTTTGATCGCACGACAAAAGTGCCGTTTATGGGCCCTAGAAGACGCCGGAGACAACGACAAGAATGCTGACCCTGATCTGATTGCCCCCATCCTTGCCATCCCAACGACAGCAGGCACAGGCTCTGAGGTCGGTCGTGCCGGATTAATTGTCAATGAAGCCGAGCAACGTAAAGTCATTATCTTTCATCCCAAAATGTTGCCATCAAGCGTTATTTTAGACCCGGAACTTACCGTGGGTTTACCACCTCACATCACCGCGGCAACCGGCATGGACGCGTTGTCGCATTGCCTAGAGGCGTGGTGCGCACCAAACTTTCACCCCATGGCAGAAGGTATCGCGCTGGAAGGTATTCGGCTAGTTCGGCACAACATTGAAACAGCGGTTGAAGATGGCAGTGATATAGAAGCGCGCCTCAATATGCTCGTGGCTTCAATGATGGGTGCAACTGCTTTTCAGCGCGGCCTGGGTGCCATGCACGCCCTAGCACACCCGTTGGGTGCAGTGTACGACGCGCACCATGGTCTGCTTAATGCTATCTTGATGCCTTATGTGCTTAAGGCCAATCAAAGTGCCATTGATGAAAAAATCGCGAGGCTGGCGGGTTATATCGGCATCGAATCAAGCTTTTCTGGCTTTTTGGATTGGGTGCTAACACTCAGAGGGCGCATCGGGATTCCGCACGCGTTATCTTCTGTTATTGAACAAGATGAAGTCTTCTCGCATATCGGTGAAATGGCAATCGTCGACCCCTCGGCGGGCGGCAATCCGATTGCTTTTTCGGCAGGTGAATATCAGGCCATATTAGATGATGCTTATCATGGTCGCCTTTAAGGCATTGACTAGGAGTCGACGTTCTTGATGTTGTCGTCCGGGTTTCGGTCAATCAGCTTATTAAAAGGGTCAATACCTACCGCATATGGTTTTGTCCCAGTAATGATCGAAATCGTGTGCGAATTCCCTTCGATCTGCTGCTTGCTGATTTGTATGACGTTGTAGACGTCAGTTTCTTCGTCCTTCTCTCCGAGCAGGGCGATATCAAACAGGCCATTCACGTCGATCTCGGTTTCTTTTCCTGCCCCGTCTGCCTCGAATTTTGCGAGGCTGATATCCATCGTGACTTCAAACTGCCCATCGGCGAGTTCCTCGACGGCGACTTCCTGGACCTTGAGATCGAACAGGACGATCTTCTCCAGCAGGTCCGTAATCAGCGCGTCGTATTCGGGACCGGCGGCGAGGCGCAGTGCCTGAATCAGGTCGAGCGTCGTCGGGAATGGCGCTCCCTGGAAAGCATGCTTCTCGAGAAAATGCTTTAACGCTTTGTTGACCACGTCCTCACCAATGTAGTCCTGCAAAGCGTAAAGCGCGACGCTTCCTTTCCTGTAATGAATGTATTGCTGGTTTTCTACGAGGCTTAATGGGAGTTCCTCAATCAGTTCAGCACCCCGACTACTTAGATATCGGTCCAGTTCAAACTCCAGGAACTTCTTCATGGTGTCTTCGCCGTATTCGTTCTTCATCACCATCAGGGCAAAGTACTGTGCAAGGGTTTCCACGATCATGGTCTGGCCTTGAACGTCTGCGCCAAGCACTTGGTGAGCCCACCACTGGTGCGCCAGTTCGTGGGCGGTGACGTAGTACACATAGTCGATATCTTTCTTGTCGGTCAGGTCTGCCACAAAACCGATACGCTCTGAAAATGGGATCGTGTTGGGAAATGACTGCGCAAACCTGCCCTGGTAGCCCGGAAACTCGAGAATCCTGAACTGGCGATATTGGTAGGGCGTGAAGTTCGCCTCGAAATATTCAAGTGATTTCTTGGTTGCATAGATCATGCGGTCTACATTGTAGTTGTGCTTGTAGTACACCTCGATGGCAATATCGTTCCACCGGTCGGTCTGGACTTCATAGTCGGCAGACAAGAACGAGAAAAAGCTCCAGATAGGTGCGTCCATTTTGTAGTGGAAATAGGCGCGTTCTTTTTCTTCCCAGGACTTTTGCAGGTAACCCGGCGCAATTGCGTGTTGCCCCCTGCTGGTTGAGACAATAGCTTCAAATTCGGTTCTACCGGTTCCACCCAGTGATGTAGTACCCAGCGCTCCAGCGTCATCGATTTTGCGCATTCGCTGGATAGGTTCCAGGTCATATTTGCGGCGCTTCGCGTTGTCCTGCAACTCCCCGCCGGACTGATATCCGGGTATGGGGAAGACGTCCAAATTGTTAAAAAAGGTGCCGTTCTTTGTGAGTTTCATGCTGGCTCCGTTGTTCATGAAGCCCGGTGTAAGCCATTCCGTTCTGAAGCTTACCTTCAGTTTATCTCCTGGTTGCAGCGGTTGTTCCAGCTGGTAAATGTAGAAACCGAAGTCGTCGTCTTCAAGTTCGAGGGTCGAATTCGGAATTTCAAGAGCGGTAATCGAAACCCCTGGCGCTCGTGTGAAATGCAATTCTTCGATGGGCAAGGCACCGTCGTTAACCATCTCGTAGTGTCCTTTCAGGAACACTTCCCGTTCCTCGGGGAAAATATCGACTTCGACGTAAGTTGAAAAAATACCGGGCTGCCGCTGGTATTGGTATTGTTTGTAAGTTTTCTCAAAGTTGGCCATTTTCTCTTCCAGCTCGAGATTGCTCATATAGGGGTTAAGCACGGTGGTGTTGTAGTAAATAAAGCCGCCTGTCGCTGTCAGTGACATCACGACGACCGCAGCAGCGATGCCAACAGTTCCGGTAAACCTTTGCCTAGCAACGGCCACACTTGATTTAAAAGTGAACTCGGAACCTCTCGGCCAGAAGAGATGAATAATGACCATTAGCAGTAACCCCCACAGGGACCAGTAAAGCGTATACCAGAGGAACGGCTCGATCAGGTGTGTATAGCCGGTAAAGGTTGAATAGTTCATGAAGGGTTTATTCATTCTATAAAGGTGGTGCTGAAAACCCATCTGCGGCAGGGCAATCAGCGAAACCGTGTAAAGCACAATGAGGAACATCGTGATATACCGGCTTCTCGTTATGACAAAGAAAAAGATAGAAGCCACACACATGAAGTACAGTGGAAACTGGTAGAACATCAGCAGCCCCTGTATATACACCAGAATTTCCAGTTCGTAGTAGCCGTTGTAAAGCTGGACACCGATCGCCGCGAGTGCAGAGACTACAAGCATTGAGATAATCACCAGTATCAGGCCAGATAGTTTGGCCATCATCATCACCCAATTCGGGTATGGCAGTGAGTCAACGATCTCACTGAATCTGGCGGCGCGCTCTTTCAGCATGACTTCCCCGGCGTAGTAAACGAGTACGCCGATCAGGGAGAGTGCAAGAGTGCCGTTGATGATCATAACGAAAGTACCGGTAGTCGGGTAAACCGGTGTACCGAAAATATTATCTAGGCTGCCCGCAGTTGAGCCAAGCACATTTAGGATGCCAAGCAACATAAGTACAATGAAGGGGGCGCTGAAGACGATGTTCCTGAATTCTAATTGGGTCTGCGAGAAATACTGTGCGAGATTTGCGCTCAGGCCGAATTCTCGGGTGACTTGCGGCAGGGAAAATTCAACGCGGGTATCGGGAACTGCAGGCTCATCAGCTTGCACCTTGTTCTTGCCGTTCCTTCCCAACGTTACTTTTTCCACTGAGAAAGGAAAAAGACGGTAGGCAACTCCAAGAAAGATTAAGCCAATAGACAACCACAATGCCCGATTGATCAGAAAATTTCCTTCCATCGTGGGGATGAGCGCGTTTTTTTCAAATACTGTCCAGTAACGCGTTTGCTCAGCGAGAGCCGTTAGCCCGAAGGGCTCAATCTTGCTTACCAGATCCACAGTCTCCGGTTCGGTAAAGCTACCCATTACAAATGTCATCATCAGGAACGCGATCGCTGCTACATAGGTCGACATCATGCTGCGTGTGATCGTTGCGAGGCAGAAGAAAATACAGGACATGAAAAACAGGGTTGGCAAAACAATGGCCCAGGTCGCAAACCAGTAGGCGCCCCAGCTGAATTCCGCGATTCTTTCCTGGTCGAGCCAGGGTGCAAACTCGCCCGCGACGACGCCCAGTAAGCCGGCGAAATAAATACCGAAGGAAAAAAGAAGTGCACCAAAGAACCGGCCATACAGGTATTCGAACTTCGTTACATTGGTAGTGAGAAACAGCTCAGCGGTTTTCAGGTCATAGTCTCTGACAACGCCATTGGCAACAAAAGCAACCGCACCAAACAGGGAAAGTATCGACAGTGTTGCAAGCGATGAAATAACAGCGATTGGCGCGTTGATGTTGACGTTGCTGAAAGTTGGGCCGATGGAGACGTTATCACTGGTGGTCGACAGGAATGTCAGCAGGAAAAAGACACTGCAAAGGATATAGAACAGAAACTGCCTGCGATGGTAGTTAACTTCAAATCTGAAGATTGAACCGAACATACTCGTACTCCTCAGAAGCTGACGTTGATACCATTGGATAACAGGGTAGAGAAGTAAACATCTTCGAGGTCCGCATCAATGGGTTCGAATTCCTGACCGGGAGAATCGTCACTCAGCACGTGGATGATCGTCTGGCCAGCAGACAGATGGGACAGAATAACTTGGTGTTGGTCCCGGTAGGTGGCAATGTCGCCTCGTTTTATTTTGGTCCGCCAGAGTTTGTTTTTCAGCTTGTCTAGCACATCACTCGGCGTGCCTGTTAGTAGAATCTCCCCTTCGCCCATGATGGCCATGTTGGCGCACAGATCACTAACATCATCGACGATATGCGTCGACAGGATAACGACAACGTTTTCGCCAATCTCTGCCAGCAGGTTGTGGAATCGATTACGCTCACTGGGGTCAAGGCCCGCGGTGGGTTCATCCACGATAATAAGTTTCGGTTCACCAATAAGTGCCTGGGCTATGCCAAATCTCTGTTTCATTCCGCCGCTGAAAGTATCGATGGACTTTTTACGAACGTCATAAAGATTGGTCTGGTGAAGCAGGGCGTCGACGGTCTCTCTACGCTCACCTTTGCGGGTGACACCTTTGAGTGTTGCCAGATGATCCAGCATCAGTTCCGGCGAGACCCTTGGGTAAACACCAAACTCCTGAGGCAGATAACCGAGAACCTTCCTCAGTGTGTCTTTATTATTGATGATGTCAATATCATCCAATTGAGCTGAACCATCATCGGGTTCCTGGAGAGTTGCCAGTGTTCTCATCAGGCTGGATTTACCAGCGCCATTGGGCCCGAGTAACCCAAACATCCCTTTTGGGATATCAAGCGAGATATCGTTTAGCGCTTTGACGCCATTTGAATAGGTTTTCTTGAGGTTTTTAATCGTTAACATGTAACTAGCCCTTTTAGACAAACTCACCGTTCAATTTACCTGCGTTATCTAGCGGGTGATACCTCTTTGTGTCAGTGCGTTGTTCTAATGGGACGAAGCAGGCAGATCTGGCGGCAATATAGTTCTAGGAACCGGGTGTGGTTTGCAAAAAGATTGTTGGGTGTTCGATTTTATCGTTTCACCGTTTCATGCATGATGTCAAAACAACAAATGACGGGGTCAAAAAATGAGCGCAATTGCGGTAAAGATGCCAGAAGAGGTTGAGATTGCCCGCGAGGGTATTCTCCGTTTCGCAGAAAAAGAGGTCCTGACTCGTCATCAAAAACACGCGGACTTTTTCGAGGACCCAAGAAAGTTGTATGACGAAAACGGTCGGTTCTCGACTGATCTGGTGGCTTTGATCGCCGAAGTTCGCACGTTGTCCGCTGAAGCGGGCTTTTATGGGATGTGCGTACCCGAGGCATTAGGGGGCGGGGGATTGGGCCATCTTGCTTACTATGCCGCTTGGGAGGCGCTGTTCCATCGATGCGGTCCAAAAAATTGGTTAATGCTATACGCACTCGCGCATTGGGCCTTTGGTCCGAGCAAGCTCTTAGAACAAATGAGCGAGGAAGCAAAAGCGGTTTTCTTGCCCGAGTTGATGAGCGGAACAAAGTCAATGTGCTTTGGTCTGACTGAACCCAATGCTGGTTCTGATGCGAGCATGTTGGCGACCAAAGCGGTCGAAGAGGGCGATGGCTGGCGGTTATCTGGTCGAAAGATTTGGACCACCAATGCGCCGATTGCTGACTTTTGTGTGGTTTTTGCGAAAACATCATCGGGTATCACAGCCTTCATGGTGCCTACGGATAGTGAGGGCTTTAAGATTCAGCGGGTCATTCGCCTATTCGGCCATATCGGTGGCGACGAGGCTGAAATTGCCCTAGACGAGGTGTTCGTTGAGCCCTGGCAGATTGTCGGTGAACTCGGTAAGGGTTTTGCGGCCGCGCTCTACGGGGTTTCTCTCGGACGAATTTATAATTCGGCGCGTTCTGTTGGCTACGGACGTTGGGCTATTGAAATGGCCCTAGACTACGCCAAGGTTCGCACGGCTTTCGGTCAGCCCATTAGTGAGTATCAAGGCGTGAGTTTTCCGATCGCGGATGCGGCAACAGATCTTCACGCGGCGCATTTGATGGGGATCAATGCTGCCATGTTGCTCGATGCAGGAGAGCTAGCCGTGAAGGAGCTCTCAATGACGAAAGCGTTTTCTGTGCAAAAAGGTCTAAGCGCGGTTGATTGCGCGATGCAAACCCATGGCGCAATGGGTTTTACCAATGAGCTGGGTCTGACGGAAGCTTGGCAGGCATTACGTGTTGTTAATGTGGCTGATGGTACCAACGAAATACTCAAAAGAACCATTGCCCAACGGCTACAAAAAGGGGATTTGGAGCTTTAAGAGGATTCTGGAACATGATGGCTGTAAACGCTGTGTGCAGGTTTTCCGCGGGCCGCCGCTATGAGCGGCCCGCAGATTGTTGAACCTTGGTCTTTAGAAATCACCGACAACCATGTTCGTATTCACTCGATGAATTTCCCGAGCACCGGCAACCGCTTGTGAGAATTTCATATAAAGAGTTTGGTCTTGAGGTGTGACATGTGTTGCTAAATCTGGTGAGCCAGAGAATGCAAAATGAGTGTAGTCACGATTAGATCCCCCGGCGAAACGGACTAAACCCCAAGCACCACGAACTAATCCCGCTTTTTCCATATCACTCATAAGTTTTGTGTAAGCCTTCACATACTTCTTTTCATCAGTGATTTTCATTTGCCATATTTGATAAACGCTATCTTTAGTCGGGTCACCGCCACCGACAATGTTCATACCCAAGCTCTGGGCTGTTGGTGTTGTATGCTTCGATATCACAGACCAAAGGCTAGCGAATTCTGGACACGAGCCTTGAACTTGATAGCTCGTTTGCATGTCTTGCGGGCTCGCGAAGCCGTAGATTACAGTGTGGGTTGCGTCGTCATCGCCATTGAAATGCTCTGACATGAGTCTTATTTGGGCTGGCATGTTTTTTCGGCATTCGGACGCCGAAAAAGCGCGCATCGCGGGCACAATAGCGGCCGCATCGCTCGTTTCAAATTGGTAGTAAGCCCCCATGGCGAACGTATCTTGAACTTCGGCAGCAAAGGTTTGAAAACTGAAGATTGAGGTAAAGAGTAATGATACTAGTTTTTTCATTTTTAGATCCTTGGGATTGAGAGACTTAAAAATTAGTTTGTCTCCGCCAAATATGCAACGATCGTTCGATTTTGGTCACGGGCAGAAGTCCAAAGAAAGAGGTAATTGTTGGTGACCTCAGTTTGTAGCCAGTTTGGAGTAAAGTTGATGATCCTGCGCAACGCGGATTCATTGGTGCTATTGTGGAGCATGCGCTAGCCGAAGAGCATGAGCTGCCCCAACCGGGATTGCGGGTCTGTTCCTCGAGCATCAGATTTATTGGGTTGAACGAATTTGTTCAGCCTGTACTGCAACGACTCGGTATCAGAATCTAATTTCTAACTTAAGCTAGAAGGAACATTTCATGCTAAAAACGCTCATCGCCAGCTGTCTGATGGCCTTTCCCTTGATGGCACTGGCAGCCCTGAATTATCAGGAACCCGTCGATGAGATCAAATCGCTGGTAGAGGCGCCACTCGCACCTCAAGTTCGCTTAGACAGTCGTGGTGAACATTTGCTTTTGCTTTACCGCGACTCATACAAGACGATTGCTGAACTCTCAGAGCCCGAGCTTCGGCTAGGTGGACTTAGAGTTAACCCGCTGATAAATGCGGGAAGCAGAACACGCTATTATAATGCTTTGGCGATGAAGGATCTTGGAGAAGGTGCTGCGCCTGATAGTAGAGTGGCGCCAGTGCAAGGGTTACCCACCAAGCCACGTCTCGCTCACTTTACCTGGTCGCCAGATGAGCGTTATGTCACCTTTACTCACGCCGCGGAAAAAGGAGTCGAAATCTGGTTGCTTGACGTCACCAGCCAAAGGGCGCGGCGACTCAGCCAAGCTAGTGCCAATGCTAATCTGGGTAACCCTGTCACTTGGTCTGCTGATAGCCAGTCCCTGTTGGTTAGGATGCTGCCTGAAAATACCGGCGAATTGATCGAAACGAGCACAGCAGTGCCGACAGGGCCGACTGTTTCTAATAGCGATGGTGCAAAAGCGCAAAATAGAACCTACCAAGATTTGCTTAAGTCGCCAGCTGATGAGCACAACTTTGAGCGACTCGCGCGATCGGTAATCTATCACTTCGATCTCAAGGGAAATTCAGAACGCTGGCTGGCGGCAGACCTCTATAGAGATGTGGATATCTCGCCTGATGGTCGCTACGTTTTGGTGACGAAGATCAAAAGACCCTTTTCTTATCTGGTGCCCTTTTACCGTTTTGCGTCTTCGACGGACATCCTGTCGCGCACGGGCGAGAGGGTAAAGCAACTCCTTGATAAACCCGTTGACGAAGTCCGCCCTAAAGGCTTTATGGCAACAACCAAGGAGAAGCGTGGTTTCAGCTGGCGAGCGGACCTGCCCGCGACAATCACGTGGGTACAAGCGCTGGATGGTGGTGACCCAGCCGTCAAGGTGGATTATAGAGATGAGGTATTTGAGCTCAGCGCACCGTTTGCAGGAAAGCCTAGGTCACTCGTTAAAACCATGAATCGGTTAGCGACCATTCGTTGGGGTAACGATCGGCTCGCGGTGGTAGAAGATTCCTGGTTCGATAACCGAAATACCAAGACTTATGTATTCAACCCGTCTGATGCTTCGGTTGGGGCTAAGCTGATATTTGATCGTAATTACCAGGACAGGTATAGCGACCCCGGTACTTTTATGGAGCATAAGAACTCACTCAATCAAAGAGTACTGACGCTTGATAAAGGTAAAGCGTTTTTGGCTGGGGAAGGGTTCTCGGCAAGGGGTCAGTTTCCGTTT
>Ga0209631_10002695_pt1 | contig 21073 bp, 27 predicted proteins | sample COG_08_FD_184752 | JGI IMG/M metagenome (GOLD analysis project Ga0209631, IMG submission 184752) | Pelagic Microbial community sample from North Sea - COGITO 998_met_08 (SPAdes) (version 2) | ecosystem: Environmental > Aquatic > Marine > Neritic zone/Coastal water | place: Helgoland, sampling... | reverse complement strand
TAGCCGATGAGCTAAAAATCACTGAAAGGTCAGTGCAAAGGGCATTATCGGACAAAGGAGGTGCAGAAGTGTCTGTCAAAACTCAGAACACCGTCCTAGACTTAGCAAATATACAATTGCAAGAATATTGTACGCAATTACAAGAAATTTGTATTTTTCGCACAATAGATAATTGTAATATGTTCACATCTGATCACACTGGATGTGCTAAGTCGCTGAGATAAAATATAGTAAAACACAAAAGCCATTCAGCGCATAAAGATGTACTGGAGCACCAACGTTTCATCTTTTCAAATCAGTCAATAATTGGGCAAGCAATTATTAAATCCTTAGAGGTGTTGGCTTTTGTTTTTTATAAAAATGTAGTAGTAAGTTTTTTCAGACGGTTATGTAGAGAGGTTCTATGCTGTAGCGATACAGCCTGGGACTTCTTTTTAAAAAATCAATTATGGACTATTTTGAAATAGCAAAAGTCACAGGATTACTCAGCGATGAAAAGTATGTCGATATGCTCCGATATATGTCCAAAGATCTCAGGAGCATGGCTGATATTAGGAAAAGATATAGCCTAACTGCCAGTGAAGCCACTAGGCATCTGGGTAAACTAATGGCTGTAATGGCTGTGAAATTATATGACTCCACTGATGTGAATCTGTACTATTCTGATCCTGTCTTTATGGATAAATATGAGGATATCGCTTTAAAACTAGGATTATGAGTGAGGGCACTTTCGCAAAATTGAGGCTTAAAAAAGAAACCTGGTACTCCAAAGGGTGCCGAATTAGCACTAGAACTAATGGAGAGGGGTATGTAATCACTGATCTAATCACTAGAAAGTATCATATACTGAATGCCTCTAAGGAAATATTAAAAGAATTGTATCCAGAAAATTAAATGGTGAAAAGATGACAGCTAAGGAGGTGTTAAAATTAATATCAGAGATAGATGATGCAGAACTGATGGAAGGGCTAAGTGAGGCAGACCAAGAAGTGATAAGTGATAATGTGGCCCATATAAAAGAAATAGTAGAAGATACGGAGGCACATCTGGAAGGTGCGCTGTGGTATCGGATCGCTGAAAATAGAAGTAACTGATTTTTCTTGTTTTAGAATTTTGATGTGATGACCATCAGGCTGGGAGATGTAGATGAGGTGCGCTGAATGAATCAACCTGAGAAACATTCTATGTGGAGTCTGATGGTCACATTTTTTAGAAAAAAGTTTTTATTAGATGTCAAAATATTCTTATGAAAGTATGGCTCTCTATAAGCAATGGAGGGCATATCATGCACGGCACCAGTGGGTGATGGTAGAGTTAATCCAGGACGTAATGAAGGAAAGCCGAAAGAGTAAAAAGCCTATATCTATCACTAAGGTGATAGAGCGGATGAAGGATAAACCACGTATCAGGAAAAGAGTGAAGGGCAAAATAGTCCTTCAGCACAATACAGAAGCTATCCGGAGGGTAAGGCTCCAGATGAATAGGAACCACTACCCTTTTTATGCAGCATTTTTCAAAGTGATAAAGAATAAAGAATACCCTGAGGTGGTGGCAAGGGTGCAGACTTACAAAAGTCGACATAACCCAGAGGGGCAGATACGGGACTGGCTAGAGGCCGAGGGGGTGGTAGAGCCGAGACAGCCCGTGATACAGGGGGATCTAGGAATAGATCTAGGGCCTTCTCCCACTGAAGAACAGGAAGGACATTATTAGAAAATAAATATACCATATGAAACATCATTTTGATGATGAGGTAGCTGCTCGTCATGGGGTAGCCTCGGCTATACTGATAGATAACATAGCTTACTTCATCAATAGAAATATTAAAGCTGGAGCTGAGCCTATAGATGGGCACATCTGGATGGCTAAGACGGTGAGCAGCTTTACCAAAAAATTCAAGTACTACACAGATGACCAGGTGAGAAGGATACTAAAAAAAGCAATAAAATCAGGGGCTATTATCAGCTCTAAAAACTCCAAACATAAGTCAGATCAGACAAAATCCTATGCCTTATCCTGCCCAATAGTAAAAAGGGTATACCTGGCAAAATCGCCAAATGATCAATCGGCGAAAACATCAAATGATCAATCGGCGAAAGTGCCAAATGATCAATCGGCGAAAGTGCCAAATGGTTATGCGACTAGTACTTATTCTACTACTCATTCTAATTCTTTTTCTATAGGGGAAAAAATAAATGAAAATCCTTCTTTTAAAAACTCCTTAGAAAAAATATTGCCTGATGCTGATTTTCAAAAAGTTAAAAATCTATTTGTAGCGGCCCGTGCCTCGGATCGTATCAACTGGAAGCGCAAAAGCGAGGAGGAGCTGCTGGGTAGATGGGATAAGTATCTGTACACATGTAAACTAAATGGGTATGAAACCCTCAAAAAATCTGTAAAAATAGCGGACGAAGATAGGCTCAGAATGTTTGAAGATTATGATAGTGAGCTGCTTAAAGTGTACTTAATATCAGAGCTAAAAGGGGTATCAGAGGATTTGGGTGTGAGTTTTAGAGGTGGACTGGGCGCTATAGCGGAGTTAATCAGGGATTCATTCAATGTATTGCGGCTGGCAGATGTGAAAATGGCTATATCCTCGGCTCTGGATAATAGATTATCAGTAGCTATATCTGCTCGAAAATCTTTAAGCGGCCCTGAATTGAGAGACTTGTTAAAATCGTATTTATCCGTCCATAAGGGGTATTTCGCACAGTTAATGACGGATAAAGACGGCATTTTAAAGCTAAATCAATAGATATGGGACAATTAGAGGCAATGGTGTCACAAATGGAGAAAATGGAGCGGCTGATGCTCTCTATGTCTGTGAAAATAGATCAATATCTATCTGCCCAGGTATCTCGAAAAGAAGCGATAAAAAAGGCTGAAATCGCCAAAATACTCAATATAAGTGAGCGTCAATTCATAGTAAACTGGAAAAAATATAAGGCCTCTGGATGCCCTGTGTACTTAGGGGTGAGTGGGAGTGTAGAAGCTATAAGGGGTGAGGTGGAATTGTGGAAAATTAATCAGTGTAAAAAATAGATCAATGGCAAGTTGTATTAAAAGAAGATGTGCTCTTTGTAAGAAGAAAAAATCACCTTCAAATTTCACTAAAAATCCTGATAGTGGTAGATCTTTCAGGACGTGTGTAGATTGTAAAATGGCACAACATTTTGCAAAGGTGCACGGCCCAAAAAAATGTGAATCTTGTAAAAAAATGAGGTTGTCCAGGTGCTATGCGAAGGATGCGGCAGGCTATCTCTATGGAGATTGTATCTACTGCACTCGTAGCTACAAATCAAAAGAATGTAGTAGGTGCAAAAGTGTAATGAAGGTCTCAAAATTTGCCAGAGATGAGAGAGGACGTATTTCTAATGAATGCATCCCATGCAAAAAAGAGCTGATACATCATGAAAAAGATTTTTATAGGAGTGTAAGGATAGAAAGCCGTGCCGGGATGGTGTATTATAATCTATATGAAGGTAAGCGGCTGAGGATGGTAAGGGGTGCTAGTGTGGTTGGGGTTTGAAAGGATGGTGTATAATGTGGAGCATATGCAGAGTTTATACATCTTTTTTTGCGTTGGCAATTTTAAATCAATAAATATTATGACTAAAAAACAATGGAATAACAAACACTTAAACCAAAGGGTGATGATGAAAACTTGGCATGTTGTAGATGGTAAGGCAGAGGATATTATAATGATAGGATATATAACCAAGATCAATTCTAATCATAGCCAAATTATGATATGGTTCGATGGTCAAGAAAAACCAAGTGGTTGGTATGGGAGGACTCAGATAGAAGCGTTGGCAGATGTATAAATTCTGACATATGCAATATTATAGAACGGTGGGAGTCGGTAGCACAACAGATAAGAATAGGGCGAATGACTTGTAATGTGCTGAGAAGTCAGGGAACACCTATCACCCCACTGGACTATAATAACTATATAAATACACCTTTGAGGAATGATAACTAATTCATTATCAATGAAATATGATCTTATTTGGTGCTTTAAGCATGCTCCACACATCCAAATGACAAGATGCAGGAAAGTGTATAATGTAAAGACGGGAAGGATAATAAAAATGATTGATAAAAATGGATCTTTTGGATGGAATATAGATAGGAGATGGATCAGCAGGTATAGTGTAAATGAGAATGTTGTGAAAATAGAAAAAGAGGTTTTGCCATTTTAATAAAAAGAATGATAGATAAATTAATTTACTCTTCTTCATCTACTAATAAATTAGCAATGAATAGCTTTTTATTGTCTAGTAATGTATGGGTGTATACCTGTGTAGATTTGATATCTTTTTGGCCCAGGCTGTCACGTATTGCCTCTAGTGGTACATTCTTATTTAATAATACATGTGCATGAGTATGTCTGGATACATATGGTGTAAGTTTATTTTTGAAATTCAGTTCTTTAGCTACTGCATTGAGTCGTCTGCCCATATAGCGGATATAGCTATTGTATTTATTGAATTGAGCCTCTTTGTCCTCTGTGGTTATAAATCCAAAGACATATATACCATCTGGGTTAGCATGTTTTATAATCAGTTTTTTAAGTGGTGTGGTGATAGGTATAGTGATAGGCTCTTCAGTTTTAGACCTATGTTTAGTAATATAGGCCATATCATTTTTTATATTTTCCCATTTAAGAAAATACCAGTCTTTTGTATTCATGCCACCACCATAATACCCCATAAGCCAAAAGTCTACTACTCTCTGAGTGCCAGGGTACAGGCTCTGGTAGGATTTGAGAGATTTAAGCTCCCACCCTGCCAGAGGGGTCTTGTGTTTTTGAGTATTTTCTATTTTGATATGATCAAAAGTATTATTGCCGTTCCTTTTGAGAATATGTCTAAGATATCTAAGGTATGTAGGTCTATTGCCATAGATTTCAATATACTTTTTAATGTAAGGCACATCTACTTTCTCGATAGGGATATCATTGTATTTCTTGAAGCTGTTCATAGTGTATATATACCCATTCCTGCTGGAGTATCTACCTTCCCTATCCAGCTCTTTTATCTTTTCTCTGAAGCAATCGCTAAGCAAATGACCTCTATCATACAGTTCTTTGAACCTATCAAAAGAAAAATTAAGACCTATGTTCTTAAATATATTGGATACATACGCTCTTTTTTCATTGAGGTGCTCATTAATAGAATTGAGTTTCTTTTTGCTGGATGTGCCCAGTTTGTTAAATTCGGTCTGAGTCACATAAATGCTCTGGTGATCCATTGTGACTGGGTAGTATTTAGATTTCCGCTGGTGCTTCACTCTGAGCACTATTTTAAAAGTGCCATCTTGCCTCTTGTTTCCTTTGAGGATTACAAAATCCCAGTGCGTCCTTTTCATAAACCATTTATAAACCAAAACGGAAATATAACAGAATAATACGTAATAATAATGAACAGTAGAGTAATAAGATTATATCATAAGTGACTAATTATCAAACAATTACAAAAGAAAGTGAATAATAAGGAAAGGTATTGGGTTTGACTGGCAGTCAAGAGGTCACGGGTTCGAATCCTGGCGGAGTCACACTGATACTCAGTAAGTTATGAAAAAATCATGACACGCTGAGTATCAGATTATAAACCATTCATAAACCTTTTCCTCCTTTTCTCACTCTTTTGTAGCTATAAATGCTACATGTATACACTAGAAAAAAAAGAATTTAGAAGCTGGCTATTTGATACTATAGATCGGTGCTCTGATGCTGATGGGTGGTGTAAGCTGTCACGCTCTGAGATACTCGCTGAGTATAAAGCTGAGTATGATGATCCTGATGCTAAGGTGAAAAAAGTAGTACATCATCTAGATGTGATGCACTCTGAGGGCCAACTGCTTAAGGGTACAAAAGGTAGATTTGGGGTGGCTCAGGTGGGTTCGGGCCTTAATGGAAAAGAGATAGCCACTACTAAGAAGCTGCCACCACCATCTCCAGAGAAAATTCAAGAGCGGAGGGTACCCCCAGCTTTACCCCCAGATAGGTCTGTATCATACTATGGGGTGAGGTTTGTATTTCTGGTATTTATGATAGCGCAGACTATGCACACTTTCGAGTTTTTGCATTGTCTTACTGGTGGTGCTGATCTAGGATTTTACTATGCTATAGTATCTGCTGTGGCTATGGACGCTATATTTTATGTGCTGGTGATATCTGGTGAACGGCATAAGGTAGGCAGCTTACTGGTATTTTATGCAGTGTCGAATATCTACGCTTTTAATTTTAATATCTCTGATCCTATGACTGTTTCTATGGAGCTGCTCGTGGATCTGGTAAAGGATATTAATTTTTGGTGCAGCTTATTTGCTGGGGTGTATCTGCCTCAGATGGCACACAGGCTGAGTGAGGTGATTTGGAAAGATAAAATTGATAACCTAAAACAAAAATAATGAACACTAACCCACAAAAGAAAAGCACCTATTTAAAAGCTGAAAAGAAACCAGATCCTAGTGAGCTGGTATATGGTAAGGTGGCTCCACAGGCTGTACCTCTAGAAGAGGCGGTGATAGGTGCGCTGCTGGTAGATAAAAATGCTATATCTGCTGTGATAGAGGTACTGCGGCCTGAGTCATTTTACAAGACGGCTCACCACCATATCTATGAGGTGATGATGGAGCTATTTGAGGCATCGGTGCCCATAGATCTGCTTACTGTGCCTGAGAAGCTGAAGAAAAAAGGGGTGTTGGAAGTAGTAGGGGGTATTAATTATATATTGGACCTGACTAATAAAGTGGCATCTGCTGCTAATGTGGAGCATCATGCGAGGATTATAGCACAGAAGTATATCCAGCGTCAACTGATAGAGGTATCTACTCGGACTATATCTGACTCCTATGAAGATCAAAAAGATGTATTCGATCTGCTTAATGATGCTGAACAGAGTCTGTATGATATTACTGATAAAAGTCTGAGTAATGGGTATGAGCGAGTAGGCACTCTGGCTGTGAAGTCTAAAAAGGAGCGTGAGCTGATGGCTGAGCGTGGTGATGATATCACGGGTGTGCCTACAGGGTATAAGGATCTAGATAAATTGCTATCTGGATGGCAGGACTCGGCACTTAATATTATAGCTGCACGTCCAGGTATGGGCAAAACAGCATTCACGCTATCACTAGCTATGAATGCAGCAGAGAAAGGTCATGGTGTGGCAGTATTCTCACTGGAGATGAGTAAAAGGGAACTGGTAAAGCGGCTACTATCTATGACTGGTGAGATAAATAGTTATAAGCTGAATAGTGGCAAGATGACTAAAGAGGAATGGAAGGTACATAATGCTGCTGTGGAGCGGCTGGCTGATACTCCTCTGTATATAGATGATACTCCTGCGCTCAATATTTTTGAGCTAAGGGCAAAGTCTAGACGGCTAAAGCAAAATCATGATATCAAATTAATCATAGTAGACTATCTGCAACTGATGCAGGGGCCGCCATCCCAAAATAGGAGTAATAGGGAGCAGGAGATTAGTGCCATATCTAGATCACTCAAAGGCCTAGCTAAGGAGCTGGATGTGCCTGTGATAGCACTCTCGCAGCTCAGTAGGGCTGTAGAGACTAGAGGTGGTAATAAGAAGCCGGTACTGTCTGACCTTAGAGAAAGTGGTGCTATAGAGCAGGATGCTGATATTGTGACTTTTATATATAGAGCTGACTACTATGAGCTGGCTGATGATTTTGACACTGCTCAGGATGAGGCTGAGATTATTGTCTCTAAGCATAGGAATGGTGCTCTGGGTAGTGTGTATCTTAAGTTTGTAAAAGAATATGTAAAATTTACTGAGGCTGACCCTCGTGATAGATTTGTAGATCCACTAGAGAGGGGTAATCTAAAGCCTCTAGATGCCACTGTGATCAAGCCTAGAAGAAATGAGGGTGATGTGCCATTTTGAGAATGAAAATATTAAAGATAGATGATACCAGAAAATATAATAGAACGATGGGCTAAAAAAAATCATCACATCTCCACCACTCACCCCTAATATCCTAACGATATAGTTATCGGAGCTCTCCTATATGACTTTTGTACTGATGAGTACAAATAGGACATGGTGGGATAGTGTGGCTAATGCTCTGTCGTGGGGTACATCTGCCAAAGGGCATACAGGTGGCACACTATCACAGTCTAATATAGACTACGCTATGAAGCTGCTAGAGCACTTTCAGATAGATAGTGCTGTAAGTCCTGAGACTGTACGAGGTATCCCAGCATACCAATATTGTAAGAATGACATAGCCAGCACTATAGCTGGTAATCCTAAAGGGCTGTATAGACACACTGATCATGGACGTGAGAAGGTGATAGCTCACCCACTCCACTACCTTATATCACAGCGACCTAGTAAGTATCTGAGTCAGATAGAATTTGATAAGACGATGGAGGGCCAGTGTATAGACTATGGTAATGCATTTGCTAAGATTAATAGGAATCTATCGGGCATGCCTACAGATATGGAGGTGTGGCACCCTAGAAGAGTGAGAGTGTGGATGGATGATAAGCTAGGCAGAAAGCTCTATAAAAATATACATACTGGTGAGACTGTAGATTATATGGATATCCTCCACTATACAGAGGAGATGAATCATCCTGATCTGCTCGTGGCTGAGAGTAAGACGAGTGTACACCGTAAGGCTCTGGAGTCAGTACTACTGAGCAGGGAGATGTATAATAAGGTAATGAAAAAGGGCACTTTCCTGAGTGGCTTTTTAAAATTTGCTAAACCATTTAGAAACAAAGAACAACTACAGGAGGCTATAGATGCGTGGAATAGTACCTATGCCGGATCTGCTAATGCTGGATCTACAGCAGGGCTGGAAAATGGTGGTGAGTATGTACAGCTCAAAGTGCCATTCAGAGAGTTACAATTTATAGAGCAGATGGAGATGAGTGTAGCGGAGGTAGGATACATGCTCTCCTATAAGCCTGGGCAACTGGGTGTGAATAAAGGAGAATCATTCAGCACACTAGAGCAGTACTCTAAAGAAAAGATGCAGAGTATCATCATACCTAGAGCAAGACAGAGAGAGCAAGAGCAAAACTATAAGCTACTCCCTAAAAGGATGCAAGGCGAGTACTACTTTAAGACCAACTTCAAAGGTATGCTACAGGGTAGTGTAAAAGATAGAAATGAGTTTTACACTAATATGATAGACCGTGCAGTGATGACTCCTAATGATGTGCTAGAGCTGGAGGATATGAATACATATGCTGATGGTGATGTGAGAGTGATGCCTATGCACTACACTACTCTGGATAATATAAAAGAGGGCAAACCTGCCAGCTTATTTCCTAATGACAAAAGCAATAATGATGAGTGATGTAACAGATAGAAGTGCTCCTTTTAAATTTTATAATTACGTGTCTGAGGTAAAGACTGTGAAGGATGATAAAGGTGGAGAATGGTATAAGTGGCTCATCTCTGATAATACTAAAGATAGAGGTAGAGATGTGGTGCCCATAAAGAGTTGGGAGCTGGATAATTATAATAAGAATGGGATAGTACTGTATATGCATTCTCGTGCTGATAAAAATGGCACCCTGTTAGAGGATACATACAGGATGCTAGGACCTGGTAAGGTATATATAGAAGATGGTAAGCTGATGGGCCTCAATAAATTTGAGCCTAAAGAGCTAAACCCATTAGCGCACACTATAAAAGGGAAGGTAGATTTTGGCACCATCAAAGCTGTGAGTGTAGGCTATGATCTAAAGGAGGGCCACTGGGGTAAAAAGTCCGATGATGAAGATCCTGACTACTTCTATTTTGATAAAGCAGAGTTACTAGAGTTTAGCATAGTAGATATACCTATGAATCCTAATGCACTCGCTAAGATGAATGGTGACTCATGGAGTGATGTAAAAGCAAAATTCCCAAAACCAGAAACAAAAGAAAAAACAAAATCAGACATAAACGTCAATATAGATACTGATACACTAAAAGATGTACTGAAGAAAAATACTAGTCAACACGCCGAGATGACAGAAGATGAACAAAGAATAGATGAGGCCTTCATCGGTGCCCGTCTGTCATTTCTTAAACACAAAAATTTAGAGCGATGTTTGAACGACTAGAGCTCCTGACAGAGCAAAGGGCAGAGAAGATGAAAGCCCTGAGTACCCTTATAGAAAAACAGGGTGCCAAAGATTATAAACCATCTGATGAGGATGTAAAAAGTGCTGAAAAGCTGGATAAAGATCTAGATGTGCTAGAGACTGAGATCAAATTTTTGCAAAAGCAAAAGCAGAGAGAGTTAGATGATGCTGGTGATGGTGTAACTGCTGCACCTACGATCATGAAGAGTAAGAAAAAGTATGAAGGATCAGAACAGCTTAATATCAAAGAAGCGGCTGATAACTTCAGTATCACCAGAGCGGTTAACATCCTCAAAGGAGGTGTAAAGCTAGATGGACCTGAGAAGATAGCAATGGATCTATCTAAAGAGGAGGCGAAAACTAACTCTGTGAATATAGAGGGTTTTGGTATCCCTGGTGCATTCATTAATACTGGAGCTAAGGCAGCTACTGGTGTGACAGCAGGGCAAGGTGGTGACTACATAGCAAATGATCTGAGTGATAATACTATAGGTTTCTTATATCCTAGATTGGTAACTGATCAGCTAGGTATGAAGAGATATACAGGGATTACTAGTAATATGGATATCCCTAAAAAGACTAATAGGCTCACAGCAGCATGGGAAGGAGAATTTGATGACAATGCGAATACTCAGCTCACTACTGGAGTAGATCAGGTAAGACCTCACAGGATAGGTGCATACTCTGATATAGGAAAGCAAGTGCTGAGCCAGGCAAGAGATATCAGTGATCAGATGATAGTAGATGATCTGAGGACGGGTGTAGAGATCCTTATAGATACAGGTATCTGGAATGGTAATGATGGCGGTGTTACAGATCCGCTCACAGGATTCTTAAACTTAGCAGGTACTACTACAGTAGCTATAGGTACTAATGGAGGGGCACCCACTAGAGACCACCTTATAGATATGGAGAGTGAGATAGCTGCCCTTAATGCTAATATATCCACTATGGGATACGCTACCACTCCACAGATGAGGGGAAAGCTGAAAAAGACAGCAGAAGCGGCGAATAGTGGCATGTACGTATGGGGTAAGGATAATACTCTTAATGGATATCAGGCTGTAGTGTCTACACAGCTACCATCAGGACTCACTAAAGGGTCGAGTAGTGACTGTCATTCATTTGTATTTGGATGTTTTGACCAGGCATCATTATACCAGTTTGGTGGATATGATCTAGTAATAGATCACAGCACTCAGGCTCTTAAGAGTACGCTCAGAATAGTAGCTAACTCATGGTGGGATTTCCATGTGAGACATGCTGCAAGTTTTGCCATCATAGTAGATGCTAGAGATGTGTAATGCGAAAGTGAAATAAGTCTATCTCGGCAGATGTGACTGTAAGGGTGGAGCTGAGGATGGTTCCACCCTCTTTTTACAAAAAGAGAAAATATAAGAATAGTGAAAGTAAAATTTATAAAAAGTCCTACCGGCAAATATAGGCTCGGATATAGGATAGGTGATGAGCTGGATGTCAAAGATGATGCCCTAGCTAAAGAGATGGTGAGTAGTGGCTGGGCTGTAGAGGTGAAAGCTAAAAAGAAAGGATTTAAAAAGTAAGTACCATGGCTATCAGTATTACAGCACGTACAGGAGAAGAGGTATTTACCCTAGCCCAGGCTAAGGCATATATCGTCTTGGCTACAGGATTTACTGCTGATGATACTATGGTAAGCGAACTGCTAGAGGAAGCGATAGGCATACTGGAGGAAAGAGGCAAGGTGATACTGCAAGGTGCTACAGTGTACAATAAGAGATATGGCTGGAGTGTGAGTGGCTGGGAGTATGTAGATTTTGGCACTCAGGCTCTTAATACGATATCTAGTATCACCTATACAGATACGGATGGTGACCCACAGACACTAGCAGCTACTGAGTACTATCTAGATACTACACGTACACAGCCTAGACTGGTATATCTGGATTATGCTAATCTGCCAGAGTGTAAGGACGGCACAGTAGTGACGATCAATATGACAGCCGGATATGCTACAGCAGCAGAGGTGCCTACAGGATGGAGGCATATACTGAGACGGATGGTGTCAGAATATTATGAACACAGGACGGATAGCCCAGCAGAGAAATATACGATATGTGATAAGATAATAGACCTGTATAGAATGCCTACAATATGAGGATAAAGGGATAAAAGTGACACAGCGATCATCTACATATTATAATAGAAGTGGCCCTACAGCACACCACTACATCAGGCCCTCAGAGCTAGATAGAGAAATATCTCTCGTAGCTCCGGGTACTCCTACTAAGACTGCTGATGGTGGTACACTACGTACTGATGCCACTCCATTAGTGGTAAGGGCTAAGGTGGAGTATGGTAGAGCGGTAGAAGATCCCAGTAGTGGCAGGGTGATAGTGACTCAGGGGCTTACTATCATGGTGAGAAATCAAGGACTGGATAGCCTCACTGCTGAGTGGAAGATAGAGTATGATGGTGATACCTATAATGTAGAAGGATATAAGAAGATAGGAAGGGCTACATACCTGGAGATAATGGCAGAAAAAGAGACACCGTGAGTATAGAGATGTACATACCACCCCGTGAGATAAAGATGCTGGAAAAAGAAATAAAAAAACTTTCTAAAAATTTCAGCCCTAAAGAGACGCAGCGTGTATTCACTAAGGCCTCAGAGCCTTATAGAGCTAAAGCTAGAGAAGTAGCACCACAGGCAAAGAAAGTGGTAAAAAGATACAGTACTCCTAAGTCATTCAGTAAGAGGAGAGCACCCAAGGGTAGCGGTGTGGTAGTGGCAGAATACCACCCAGGTAATCTAGGGCGGTCCTTTAAAAAGCTATCACTGAGGTATGCTAGTAAGTGGAGAGCCATAATGATAGGCCCGAAAAAAGCCCGAAATGGTAAAGGAGTGTTCAGGACTAGAGGTAAGACAGATGGGTACTATGCTAGGTTTCTAGATGAGTCATTTGATAAGACTATGAGAGATGCATGGAATAGCACTAGAGATGTTATAGTGAAAAATATAGCTAATGAATTTAGATGGATGCTGAGGACTAGAAAATGAATTACGGAGATATCACATATAGCAGACTATCCAGCCATACGGCACTCACTGATATAGTGGGCACTCGTATAGCTAATACTAAGGCAGAGCAGGGATATGCTATGCCTTATCTGGTATTTAGGCATAGTCTGACTCCTATCTATACTCATATGGGCGGTGGGAGTAGCCCTATAAAGCAGCATGAGGTATATGTAGAGATCAGGGTGGTGACTCATGAGGATCAGGCTATCACTCAGGCTTTTACTATAGCTGAGGAGGTGGTGAGTGCTATGGTGCTGTATACCGGAGTGGATATACTGGGCCACCATGTGAAAAATATACTATGGAAAGGCTATGACCCACAGGTGTACAATGAAGAGATTAAGGGATTTGAGACTCCTATGAATTTCACAATGACTATAAACTTATGATATGAAATACAGCGGAGCACATCACAGGATAGAAGTACTAGAGGAGATCACATTTAATGGAAAGACCCTGAAAGCAGGTAGATACCTCAGAGTGGCGAGTGGACCTGATGTGCTCGCTGAGTATGGCGATAAGGTGAGAGCTGTAGACTGGCACAGTAAGCAGCCTGTGGAGATAGACCACCCAGATGCACCACTAGAGGGTATAGCAGCACTACAGCGACTCACAGAAGAGGAGCTTAATACTAGAGCCGAGATGACAGAAGATACAGCCGAGACAGACGAAGAGGTAATTGATTTTTCTGACATTTAAAAAATAGTAAAAATGGCAAGTACAGGAGTTTTAGAAGCTGGTACGCTGACAGTATATAAGGACGTGTCCAGTACCCTTACAGCTATAGGCTGCGCTACTCAGAGCGACATATCATTTAGCAATGAGCTGAGGGAGATACTATGTAAGGATAGTAATGGATGGGCCACCTATAAGGCTGGTAAAAAAACATGGAGTATATCAGTATCTGCACTATATGCTATGGATGCTACACTAGCAGGTGATGACTTTTATGATGACCTAGCTAATGGTGATGAGATCACTGTAGAATTTACCACAGCAGTGACTGGTGATGTGAAGTACTCAGGTACAGCACTGGTATCAGGATTAGATTTTTCTGCTGGTAATTTCGGTGAAAATGCATCTTATAGTCTTACACTACAAGGTAGCGGAGCACCTTCAAAGGGAACAGTATCGTAAAGTAAATAATTAATAATATGACAGACACTATCAAGCTGGGAGATGATGAATTTGAATTTTATATACCACAAGGTGTGCTATCTGACTACCTCAAAAAGAGAAAGATAGCACTACTGGATCTGGGAGCGTACCTACTACAGGAGATAGAGATACAGCCATTTGTGCTGATATCTAAGGGGATTAATGGTGGAGATAAGGATGCTAAGATGACACCAGAAAAGGTGCAAAAGCTAGTAGGCCATAAAGTAGTAGGATGGATGAAGCTGGTGGTATATATACAGGACTACTATGGTATCATCGGAGCTGATGATGCACAGGAGCTGATGAGTGCTGCTGACAAAGGTATAGAGGCATTTATGGCAGCTAATGAGAGTATCACTAAGGATAAAAGTGCCTCTGCTGACCCAAAGTAACCACCACCGATGAGGTGGATATAATGGAGTGGCTCTATGGCACCTTTGTAGGTGCGATGGGCCGCAGTGTGAGCGAGTACTGGAGTAGTTCATATCCAGAGGTGATGGGTGCTATACGAGGATGGCAGAGGCACCAGACCGAGCTGCTAGAGGTGCAGATAGCCCTACAGGATCAGTCCTTTAAGGCACATAGGCATATGACGGCATGGATGGTATCATCATGGAGTAAGGGGGCTGTGACAGGGGCAGATATACTGCCTCTGGATAGTGATAAAGAAGAGGAGGAGAAAGGTAAGCTGGATAATACAGCTCTGGAGCAGCTCAGGGCAAGTGAACGGGCTAAGATAGCCGAGAAAAACAGGCTGAGAGCTGAGAGAGGTGAGGAGCCTATAATGATAAGAGGCTTAAAGCAAAAGATATGAGTAGATCACTAGCAAATCTTAATGTAGTAATAGGGGCAAAGCTCACGGGATTTGAGAAAGGGCTGAGCAAAATGGATCGTAAGCTTACGAGGTTTCAGCGTAAGATGAAAAGACTAGGTACTGATCTTACCCAGTCGCTCACACTACCTATACTAGGTGCAGGGGCTGCTGCGGTGACTACAGCCGCTAAGTATGAGAAACTCAGGATAAGGATGAATGCCTTGACAGGCAGTGCTGAGTTGGGTGGTAAGGCATTTGATAGATTGGTACAGTTCTCTGCTAATACTCCTTTTCAGTTAGATGAAATAGTAAAAGTGAATAATGCTTTATTGGGGTTTGGTCTTAATGCAGATCAGGCCTATACGAGTACCAGGAGATTAGCGGATATATCAGCCCTTACTGGTGGTAATATGGATAATTTGGCTGTAGCATTTGGTCAGGCAGCAGCAGAGGGCAGAGTGATGACTAGAGATGTCAGGCAGTTCATTAATCAAGGTGTGCCGATACTGGATATCCTAGCTGATAGTATGGGCGTGGCTCGTAATGAGATCATGGGTATGGCTGAGGATGGTAAGCTGAGTTTTGAGATACTCAATGAGGCTATGATTAAAGCCACATCTGCTGGAGGTAGATTTGAAGGTGGTACAGCTAAGTTAGCTGATACCCTATCTGGGGTATTCAGCACTCTTAAAGATAATGTAAGTATAGCTCTGGGTAAGGTGGGTGATAGTATAGTGCAGACTACAGGGCTAAAAGATAGAATGAAATCACTTTCGGAGTGGGTAGGCAGAGCTGCTGATACATTTTCCAGACTATCGCCACAGGTACAGAAAAATATAATTAAAACAGCATTATTCACAGCCGCTATAGGCCCGACACTGATAGTTTTGGGTAAGTTGCCTGCTGTGATAGGAGCAGTTAATGCTGGGCTGAAGGTGATGCTAAGTACATTGACATTTTTATTGAGTCCTACAGGTCTATTTGTTATAGGGATCACGGCTATAGCAGCCGGGGTATTGTATCTACGTGAGAATATAGTGGCTACCCTTCAGACTATGAGGCCACTAGTAAATGTACTCGCTGCGGTGAGTGGACCTATGCAGCTCATGGCTATGTCTGCTAAGGCCGCATTAGATACTTTTGATGGAGGCGCGGCTAAGTTTCAGACGTTTGGCGAGTTTGTAGATAGTGTGACTGGTAAGGTGAAGGGATTGGCTGCGAGTTTGTTAAGTCTGTCTGAGGTTCCTGTTTTGGGGTCAGGGGTGGGTGCTTCTGAAGCCGATTTTGAAAATTTATATGGAGCAGGACTCGGAGGAGGAGGCGGTAAAGGCTCTGTAGCTGTGCCATTGCTTGAGACTTTAGATATGATCCCTGGTAAAATCCAGAGTATGACTGAATCTGTAGGATTGGCCCTGCCTCAAATGGCTGGCACTTTTGGAAATTTTGCAACTGTTGTTGCCACCAATTTTGATGCCATAGCAAGAGGTGTACATAGTATGTTTGAGGGGATATGGGATAGCATAGCGGCAGGGGAAAATGCATTCAAAGGCGTTATAAGCTCGATAGGCAAATTGATAAAAAAACTGGTAGTAGCGGCTGTGGCGGCATTCGCGCTTAACAGCTTATTGGGCGCTGTAGGGCTTGGAGGTCTTGCAGAGTCGGTGGGCAACTTCAAAGGCATTTTTGGCAAATTAATAGCATTAAAGAAAGGAGGAGTAACCACCGGGCCTACAGTGGCTATGATCGGTGATAATGCGAGTGGTAGAGAGCTGGTGCATCCTTGGGAACGTAATAAAGATTTCGCCGCAGACATAGCTAAATATATGGGTGGTGGAGGTCCAGCAGTGCCTAGTGTGATTAAGCTAGTAGCTGAGGGCGGTGATCTGGTGAGTGTGCTAGACTGGAGTAAAGGGGCGGTGAGAGATAGTAGAGGGTATTAATGATGAAATGTAAAAAACTAAAAACTGACAGCAAAGCGGTCTAAAAACTAAAATAGTAATGCCTAAGATATGGGAGTGTGAATTTGACAGTGTAGATGATGTACTCAATAAGATAGAGATACACAGCACAGAGGTGACTGATATATATCTGGGTGAGTTTTGTCTGCTGGATAATGATGCTACACTTACTTGGAATGGGCAGAAAGATCCTTTCCATCCCTTATTATCGACATCTTTTAAATTTACAATAGCCATAGACTACAGCAGTCTTATGGGTGCTATGTTGGACTGGATACGTGATGATGTGATCCCCGGTGATCCACGTCAGTACTATATTAAGTACTTCAGAAGTGGAGGCCTTAAGTATGTGGGTGTGCTGCTGAGTGAGAATATCACTCTGGTAGATGACCATGCCACTTATGGGCTTACCCTAGAGAGTGTAGATGCTATATCACTACTGGTGAGGCATAAGTATAATCAGAATGCTGCTGTAGTATCCACTACCCTACCACTTATGGATCATATATATCTGGCTCTGAGGAGTACAGGTATAGATGATTATTATACTACTGAGACATTTATGAGTAGTGTGGTAGAGTACTTCGAGGCTGAGCATGACCCTACAGATGATGTGCTCACTGCTACCTATGTGAATGGTAGAGCATTTGTAGAGGATGGTGCTGATGCTATACTAGAGACAGGTGACAGAGATGAGGATTTTTGGAGGTATATCATCACAGGGCTGGGTAGTGATGAGGTGGTGAGGAGGATCGTGAGTACCTTTGCTGCACGTATCTATCAGGTAGAAGGATATTATAAGATAGCCCAGATAGAGGAGAGTGTGCCAGATGCTACTACAGCTTTTTATTATGATAAGAGTTACACCTTTCTTAATCCCACTCCTGTATCTGCTGATGCATACCAGCATGATATCACGCTCAGTGATGATCCTGATGCTCAGGGTGATCACAGTCGTAAGGGTGGTTCATGGACCTACCTACCCAGGGTAAGGCATGTGCTGATTAAGCAGATGGTAGGCAGTGCTGTGAATCTAGCACGAGGCCTTATATTTTATAATCTTACAGAGCTGGATGAGAGTACCAGTGTATCAGAGGATCTACAGGAAGATATAGATACAGTAGATAATAGTGGAGCGGCTACCCTCGTGATTACCAGTGATGTAGAGAGCTATGCAGTATCGCAGGGTGCATATGTTATGCCTGTGCATAATATGCTCCTCCACCTTACAGTGATAGTGGATGACTACTACCTCATAAGAAAGCGGCTACTACTGGATGATAATCTAGAGTGGACCTATACAGATATGGAGTGGAGCCAGACCGCAGGAGTATGTGAGATACTACTGGATAAGCAAGTGAATGCAGGCACCTTTGATAATACCATATGGGGTAAGACTATGACAGAGCTGAATATAGAGACTCCACCCGTGCCTGTGAGCGGTGATCTAGATGTGAGACTCCAGTATATCAAAGGCCTTAAGACAGTTATAAATGATAGGGTTACTATAGTGAATGGGGTACATACTCAGGTAGATATCACTAATGCTACCCTACCAGATAGCTCACTAGGCAAAGAGATCATAGAGAAGCTGGTAAAGGTAACTGTACATAATAATGCATTCGAATATCAGGACCCAGTTACCTCTAATCAGACACACTTCAGTATAGATAATGGTAATAATAGGATTATCCTAGCTAAGATATATGCACATCCTAACTATGAGATCAAGATAGAAGTAAAAGAGCACGGTCAGGATATAGTATCTGGGTATGATACCCCTGCTACAGTAGCACGAGGGTATACTACTCAGGGATTTAGTGTGAGTGTGAATAGTGAGACTCCCAGAGAAAATACCAGTGATGAAAATTATATAGCCCATTATGCAGCTAATGAGCCTACCTATCGTGAGGTGATAGAGGAGCAGATGTATCTGGGTGATAATAAGGATAGTGATAGTGTACATAAGCTCATGACACTAGATGGTGCTACCTATACAGATACTGAACTCTGGCAAAAGTATAGCACGGGTGCAGCCCTACCAGTACTGGAGCTTAATGCTATAGCTAAGGCTACTATGAGAGGTGATCTGGTAGCGGTGTGGAATACTACGATATCCCATAATGGTGATGTAGATATGATCAGGCCTGATACTAAAGTGGCCTATGATGGCAAAAAATATATAGCCCTTAGTGGGTCTTTTCATCCATTTTATAATAGTTGGAGAGGAGCACTGGTAGAGGTATCAGAGTATGCCGGCTCACAGTCTAATAAGAATAGTGGCACGGTGAAGGTGCTAGGTGGTGGAGTGAATAAAGAAGGGGTAAGTAATCTGCTGCCTACAGAAGTCACTGCGGATCTGATCATCACCCATACAGATGAGGAGCTGGCTATAGGCATAGCTACCAGTATAGATGTACTAGCACTAGGATCTGATCTATCAGAGGGTAGTGATCTTACTATCATCCATCCTACTACAGGACAGAGTGTGGTGGTCACGCTCACTGCTGATGCAGATGCAGGAGATACCACTATCACAGTGAATACTAATATACCATTTGTAGTGCCTATAGGAGCCATAGTAAGTTATGATACCAGTGTGGATGCTGTGCCAGAGGTAGAGGTATTCATCACTGGAGTGACAGGCACGGATTTGGATCTTACAGATTATATCCTACCTGATGAGACAGGCATGACAGATGCAGAGATGCAAGTAAAAGTAAGATTAGAGCGTAATGGTACAGGGCAGAAATATGCAGCTACAGGTACAGACTGGAGGACATATAAGAGTGAAAAAGCTAATGACAAAATAGTACTGGTAGAAGCTGCCACCAGTGATGAGTATTTCATAGTAAAAATAAGGCAATGATGAATGGGTAAGGATAAGAGCAAGATAGCAAGCTGGGCAAAGATTAATAAGAAAATAAAAGCAGGCCTCACCATCTCTTTGCTTGAAAAATTCGTCTACGACTATGAACCCATAGAGGACGACAATGCCCATAAATTTAGAAAATCCCTCCAAAAAGTAATAACAGAGCTGCTGCCCGATGCACCAAGAAAACCCCATAAACGCACCAAGCCAGAAAAAAGAATCAGAAACTACTCTGATAAGTGTTATAGGTGGGTATATGGACAAAAAAAAGTGGGATAAAATATGGTATGGGCACAAGATGTAGAAAATCGTCACATCACCAAAATCATCACATCACCACATCCTCCACCACTCACCCCTAATATCCTGATGATATAGTATACCTATACAGTCTACCCCACCTTTGCCATATGGCAAATCACTGTATATATACCACCTGTGAGACCTGTGGTGAGGAGTATTGTAAGAGGTGCGAAGATCACAAATGCCCTACATTCAGAAAACTATTAACCTACATCTCAAAACTAATAACTAATAACTCAAAACTAATACCTCTTTCTATCATCTTTATTCTCTCCTCCATCCTCTCACCTCTCTCAGCCCAAATAATAACCTACATAGATTCAGACAACGATAGCCTATATGGTAATGTATCACCATCACACCCTTTATATGATGCTAATGATTTTAATCCATGCGTACCCAATGCCTCACATCCCAACTGTATAGCATTCCTAGCTAATCCAAACCTCACAGTCATCTATCAGTATGATAGCACATTTGTAAAAGATACACTGGTTAATATCACATATGATACCACTACGATCATCACCAGAGATACCACATACAGCATCATAGATTCAGATACCATTACCATTATAAATGTAGGGCCGCAAGGTGATACAGGTCCACAGGGTATACAAGGCCCACAAGGTCCACCAGGAGATGATGGAGTTGATGGAGCTACAGGTCCACAAGGGCCACCAGGAGATGATGGAGATGATGGAGTTGATGGAGCTACAGGTCCACAAGGGCCACCAGGTCCACCAGGAGATGATGGGGCCACAGGTCCACAAGGGCCACCAGGAGATGATGGAGT
>Ga0209631_10002688_pt1 | contig 21099 bp, 16 predicted proteins | sample COG_08_FD_184752 | JGI IMG/M metagenome (GOLD analysis project Ga0209631, IMG submission 184752) | Pelagic Microbial community sample from North Sea - COGITO 998_met_08 (SPAdes) (version 2) | ecosystem: Environmental > Aquatic > Marine > Neritic zone/Coastal water | place: Helgoland, sampling... | reverse complement strand
CTTGGTCCGCTATCAATGCAGGACGTCGACTCCGAGCTAGCTCAGAAAAGCACCCTCACCCAGCTGCAAAGCCAATTTGAAACCCACCGCGATCAGGCGAGATCCCTCATGCAACAGATCGATGCAGTCGATGGTGAGGTTTAACGAACCCACCGTATCCCATCGAGTGGTGGGACCTGGCTGATTGCTAAGGTCAAAATAGCACTTCACTCATTGTGATCACAGACGCGGTCCTTCTCATCAGAATCATCTGTCACTCGCCGTAAAGATTGACTTGCAGACTCGAGATGGCGTGCACCAAAGGGTTAGGGGCAATCGTTTGCTGACCCGTCCAGGTAATCTGAGGAAAACGATCAAAAATCTGCTCGAACGCCATCCTTAACTGCATCTTTGCAATCCGCGCGCCCAAGCATTTATGGACGCCATGGCCAAAGGCGATGTGCTTCTCGACATTGTCCCGATGCATATTGAATGTATTGGGATCAGGGAAGATCTCCGGGTCACGGTTTGCTGCGCCATACCAAAGTACGACCTTCTCATCTTTTGCAATGTGTTGACCGTTGAGAACGGTGTCCTCAGTTGCGGTTCGGCGCATATGCATCACAGGCGACACCATGCGCAGCGCCTCTTCTGACATTTGCGGAATCAGCGAGGGATCATCCAAAACCATCGCACGCTGATCTTGGAACTCCGTCATCAGCCGAATCGTCCCCGAGAGCGAGTTTCTTGAGGTATCGTTGCCTGCAAAGATAATGAGCAACCACGAACCATCGAGGAACTCTTGGGGCAGCAGTTCTCCGTCGAGCTTCGACTGGGCGATCACGGTGAGCAAGTCATCTCTTGGATTCGCCCGGCGATCCGCCATTACCCGTTCGCCATACAAAAACATCTCATTGACCATCGAGTTAAAACGGAAAGGGAACATCGGCTCTGCAAAAAACGTTTGCCACGGGTTGCTCAAAAACTGCGCAGCAAGCTCAAGATAATGCATCCAAACCTTGACTTTGGGGCGATCCGCCTCATCGATCCCCAGCATTTCGCACAAAGTGAAGAGCGGCAATTCTTCAGAAAACAACTTTACAAAGTCGACAACAGGCCCCTGTCGCGCCATCTCATCGAGTAGCGACTCTATTTTTTGCTCCACTTTGCTTCGAATAGAATCCACATAGGCGGGGAAGAAGAAGTGACTTTGCTGCATGCGCATTTCTCGATGCAGTGGCTCATCCAAGTTAATTAGCGAGTTGTAAGCCGCTGGAACGAGCTTCTCTGGACGCCAATTTTTACGATCGGGAACCCCCATGTTAATGCTGCCGCGCTGTGACGAGAACACGCGGTGCGCGAGCTCTGCTTCTTTTATGTCATGGTATTTGGTGACCGACCAAAAGCCCGAGAGCGTCTTGTTGGTCTTGGTCCACATAACCGGTGAGACTTCGCGCATTTTTTGATAAGCATCGAAAGGATGCCCCTTCGTCCAGGCAGCCGGATCCCAAAACTTGAAGTCATCAAACGTCGAATAGATCGCGTCATAAACAGGCGACTGGGCTCCCGAATCGATCAGAATATCTTCGCTAATGAGGTTCATGCTCGTCTCCCGTACCTGGTTTCATCCTCGGGACTCACTATCTAAGAAAAACCAAGCCTGAGCAATACATCACCTCTCCTTTTACAACACCATGGATTGAGCAAGCGATCGACGGAGGCGCAAGGGAAGGTCATCATCATCGGTTGAGTCTGGCCCGGGTCTTAATAAAACTGTTTTTGAGATGCTTGATAACGACGGGGTTACATCGAAAAGTTTTGACCAAAGTCGAGCCTTTTGAGGGCCTTTATTTGAGGGGCCTTGATTTGAGGGGCCTTGATTTGAGGAGCCTTTATTTGAGGGGCCTTGATTTGAGGGGGCTTGATTTGAGGAGCCTTGATTTGAGGTGCGTTGATTTGGGGTGCCTTTATTTGAAGGGCACGTGTTTGAGACCCTCTTAACAGATGCCTATCTGCCAGACTGACTGATAAAAAAAGTGTTCGGCATCTAATTCACGCTCAAGATCTGTCTCTTTTAAATTGACTCCTATTTTCAGAATGGATATTCTGATATTTTCAACATTGCACAAGGGAATGGTTGTGGCGCCTCGAAAACGAACATTTGACCCAACGACCACATTGGATACCGCCATGGAACTTTTTTGGGCACGCGGCTATCACAATTGTTCGATTGCAGATGTCGTCGCGGCATCGGGTGTTGCCCGCTACGGTGTTTATCAGGAGTTTGGTGATAAAAATGCGCTGTATCGGGCGGCACTCCAGCGTTACCGCGAACTCGCCACTGCCAACCTCAAAACCCAACTCAAGACACCAGAAGGTGGCCTCGCTGAAATCAAAGCGTACTTCATGGGGCTGGCTACAAAGCGCAAAGCCGGAGATCAACGAGGCTGCATGGCCTGCCAGGCTGCCGTCGACAGAGGTCAAGACGATCCACAGGTCGCCGAAATTGTCGATCATGTCATGGAGGACATGCGCACTGTCTTTGGTCAGGCCGTGGACACGGGCATGAATCGGGGAGAGATGCGCGATGTCTCGAAGGAGGCCTTGGTAGAATTTCTTGTCGGCTTACAGCGCTCTATTGGCATTATGGCCCGAACACCAGCCCCTAATCGAGACATTGATCGGTACATCAACGCCTCATTAACCCTACTGAGTCGCTGAAGTTCAGCCTGCCCAGGGTAAGAAACTAACAAGCATTGTGGCTGGCGCTGCTCCGGCGCTTTGTGATTGCGTCGCTGTGAAAGCACTGGGAAGAACCATTAAGGAGACATCATGCAAAAAGGCCAGTCATTACAGGACCCATTTTTAAACGCCTTGAGAAAAGAGCGTATTCCGGTCTCCATTTTCCTCGTCAGTGGTGTCAGATTACAGGGCCAGATTGAGTCTTTCGACGCATTTGTGATTCTGTTGCGCAATACGGTGAACCAATTGATCTACAAATCTGCGATTTCAAGCGTTGTGCCTTCGCGACCTTTAAACATGGTGGTCGATGATGAAGCCGACGGCCCTCTGGAAGCGTCGCATTGAGCCAGCTTGACGTCGATTCCGAATCCCGGCGTTGTCAGCCCCGCAACGTCGTTCCAGTTTCGACATTTTTGATGCGCCTCTTGCATCGAATGACTGGCCTTTGGATTCACAAGACAATCAAGGGACTCTCTTCAATGTACTGGGGAAAGTTTTGAACCCACCTTCCAATCAGTGATGAGCCCACGTTCTATGATTGATGAACGAATATTCAACGGTGCGCCGGCATTCAAACTCAGCCCCAATGCCGATTTTCTCTCGGTTGCCGCCACACTTCGCAAGTGCCTCCCTTCTACCGGAAACCTGGAGTCCTCGAGGACAAGACTGGGGTTCGTCCGGCGCTGCTTACTGGGTACCGGGACATTATTGATCACGCTTTTATCGATGGTCAGTCAAGCCATTGACATCCCCCCTGGACAGGCCATCGCACCACCTCCAGGTAAAAGCGCGCTTCGCTTTGAGCTAAATGCTTTCAAATTGGGCGATCAATATCACGACGGCAAGGCTTTAGGCACAGGCGCTAACATTCGATTCGAAACCCTTGGGATTCAGTACTCCCGCAGCCTTCAAGTCAAAAACAGACTGCTTGGGTTCTATGTCAATGGTAGCTTAGCTCGAGCAAGACCGGGGGGCACCCTCTCGGGTCTGCCGAAAGTATCGGGGCTTACCGACTCTGCCGCTGCACTGGTTACCTGGCTTCATGCGGACCCTGAAAAGGGTCGTTATGCGGTGCTCGGCACGTTTATGGTACTGCCAACAGGACACTACGACAGTGATCGTGCCATCAATTTGGGCAACAACCGATTAGCCGGTGGATTGCAGCTCGGTTATCACACCCGGCTAGCAAAAAACTGGGACGCGATGGTGACCTCGGATGTGACCTTCTCGGCTAAGAACGATGACTACCGGCTTACCCATCAAGATTACAAACAGAAGCCGCTGTACTCAATGCAGTTCAGCTTGATGCACCACATCGACTCCACGCTCATGCTGTCCGGGACCTATTACCGATACCGCGGCGGCGAGGGTCGATTAGACGGCGCCGCGCTTGACAACCCGATCAATCGCCATCGCTACGAAATGGTTCTGTCTAAACGCGTCAAATCAGGCAGGTACAATCTCTATTTGGGAAAGGACAGTAGCACGTACAACGGCTTAATCGAAAAACATCGATTATCTTTCAGATATCAATATTATTTTTAAGTCGTAGGCTGTGCGGTGATGCGACCCTACGCCCCTGGGCTGGCTCTTGCTTCCGAAGGCTTTACTGAAACCCTCAACGCAATTTGATCATCTCAGGCTCAATACCTCTGCCGCGAAGAAAATCCCTAAGAGCGAGCCCGGTTCCTGTGGGCCAGACCAAGCAGTCTTCGGGGGCGACCAAGATATAACTATCGAGCTCTTCATTGAGGGTGATCAAACCACGGGCTGTGACATGATAGCCAATAATGATCTGATTCATCCGTTCAAAAGGATAGACGCCAATTAAAGTGGGCAGTGACGCATCAAGATCAAGCTCCTCTTTCACTTCTCTCACCGCACATTCTGCGGCACCTTCACCGTGATCAACAAAACCGGTAATTAATCCATTAAAAGTCCCGGGCCAAGATCGATTATGTGCCATCACGATTTGATGCTCATATTCGACCACCACCGCCGCGACGGGTGTCGGGTTATCGTAGTTCACAAATCCGCACCCATCTGAGCACTCAAACCGTTCTGGCCTTGTCTCGGTCAACGGCGATGCGCACATCGGGCAGTACTTAAATTTTTTCACAGACCAACCTCAAACATTTCTAAAAAACAGCGCGATAGACAACCCGATAATCAGACCTAAAAAAATCGCTAAAAGCGATCTCGTAAAGCTTATCAGCTCCATCGTCTCTTATGGAATTGGGCCATCCGAGGGTCAAGTATGCCTAATGACACAACGCCACAAAACCTTTACCCAGCAGCGATACAAAATCGATGTCCTTATGCACGCCTTCTGGGAAGTCAGCGCGACCAAAAGATAACCCCGTATCGGCCCAGCACCGGTAGGCCTTGATGACACCTTGAGAACAAGACCGTGCCCCCGGGCTCGAAAAGAGAGGCTGACCCAAAATTTCGCCAAGAAATAATTCGACTGAGTCCGGCTGCGCTTTATCTGATCAATTTTTCAAACCCTCCTCAAACACCGCTACACGCCCAATGCGAAGCACATATTTTCGGCAAATTTAGACTTTCAGACAGTCTGATTGAATCCAACACGCGTATCCCATCGTTCTCAAAAAAAGAAAACAAACAGACTGACATTTTCTTCATTTTTTAGAGCTTCAGGTCTTGATAACAACTCGATCTGCCCATACATAGCGGTTGAGTCTCAAAAGGACTCCAACCACACTGCACTAGGAGCACACCGTGTCCAAAAGACGCTTAGTAACACTTACCTCAATCTCTCTCGAACTCACGCTGGTCGCGTCATCCACACTTGTGGCTCTGCCGTTTTTCCTCGGATAACCGGGGCACGGCTCACCCTGCCTATCGTGCCTCATGGCAACCACATTGATACCGCTGCTTGAGCGCTTTCACTTTCGGTAGCGCCCATCAGTATTAATTGCTCTACACTCACGTGGACCTGTGGTACCGTGCCTGTTTTTTAACGGGAGCGAAACCATGAGCGAAAGTATTACAACGGCATCCGGTCTCCAATACGAGATTCTTGAGTCGGGAGACGGTGCAACACCCGGGCCGACCGACACGGTCAGCGCGCACTATCACGGCACCTTTTTGGACGGCCGAGTCTTTGATAGTTCTGTAGACCGTGGAGAGCCAATCGATTTACCGGTGAACGGCGTGATTGCAGGCTGGACCGAAGCCCTCCTCATGATGAAGGAAGGCGATAAGTGGAAGCTCACCGTACCGCCGGAGCTCGGCTATGGCGAAAATGGCGTTGGCCCCATCCCTGGCAATACAACCCTCGTCTTTGAGGTCGAACTCATTGCTGTTCGGTAACAGGCAGGCATCGAGCGCTGCCTACCCTCTGCGCAACACCGAGGCAGAGGGTTGCGCAGCGTCACCCAGATCGGATACTTCGTAGTAAGACGCGAGGCTGCAAGTCCAGCGCTCTTAACACCGTTTCTTCGACCCTACCAAAGCCCAATCCGTTCACCCACCCAAACCAAATCCAATACCCCGGGGCGCGATGTGCGATAGCGACCGCTGGCAAGTGGCGAGGGGTAAAGACAGGCGTCCCGGTGATACGGCCTGATGAAGCGGTCGGGTGATGAGGACGCAATCGCTCTCAGTGAGACACCTCACTGTTCTCGACCTCAGGGGAGACAGCGAGTGCTTGACCAACCCATAATCGAGATTCCTAACTGGATAACAAGGCGACTACGTGCGACGGCCAGAGCAACAGGACAGTCTAATGGCCAGGCTGCGCTCACTGAGCCCATCACTTGCATGGCGCGGCTTAAATCCCATAGCATCTTGACTGAATCCAAACGGCTGCAGCCATAAGAATCGTTATGGACCATGAACGCGCGAATTGCCTTCCTCATCCGAAGGCGGTGGAATTCAAGGCCACCCCAGCTGAGGTAAAGCCTTTATTGACCCATTGGTCCAATTGCGTACCCAATCCCTTTATCGAGGAGTTGCTGTCGCCCATCAAGCAGATACCGGGCGGCCTGTTAACGATCAGGATCGAACCAAGAGACGAGACCCATCAGACGGATGAGCACTACACCCTCGATGCGACAGACTCAGGTCTATTACTTTCCGCAGCATCCCCAAACGGCCTGATTTACGGTGCCGTCACCCTTGCGCAATTACATCACTCTGGCGACTTGGTCCGATTCACCCGCATTGCTGACGGCCCCCGATTCTCATGGCGCGGGCTATTAATCGATCCAGCGCGCCATTTCCTTTCGGTCGCACTGCTGAAGCGGATCATTGATGGGATGGCGCGCCTCAAAATGAATATCCTCCATTTACACCTGACCGACGATCAAGGCTTCCGCTTCGAGTCCTTTGCCCACCCAAAATTACATTCCCCGGAGCACTACACTCAAAAAGAACTATCGGCCCTGATCGAATACGCAGGCGAACGAGGCATTCAGGTGATTCCAGAGCTTGATGTGCCGGGGCATGTCACCAGCTGGCTCCAAGCCTATCCAGAGTGGGGTCCTCGACATGCCTCCCCAACAAAGCGATTTGGTGTCCATCAGGCATGCCTGAATCCCATCGATGAACAGGTTTTTGAAGCGCTGCAGACGCTTTTCGAGGAAGTCGCCTCGGTCTTTAGCAGTCGCTATGTTCATATCGGAGGCGATGAGGTCCATCCTGCTTGGTGGACCAAGGATCCGGCAATCAGCGCTTTTATGGCTGAGGCAGGATTAGACCTTGCCTCACTACAAAATCGCTTCACAACCCGGATCGTATCCATGCTGGCAAAAATGGGGAAAACGGCCATTGGTTGGGACGAGGTCTTGCATGAAGATATGCCCAATATGATCGTGCAAAATTGGCGCGGCATGACAACTCGCGATCGAATCGCCGCCCAAGGCTTACCCTGCATCGTCTCCGCCCCCTTTTATCTTGACCTTCATTATCCGGCGGATATGCACTACGCCTTCGACATCGCGGCAGAGCAGCGTGAAGCAATCGCACAAGAGGACGCAATCCGACAGGATCCCAGGCTTGGGCATGTCAAAGAGGGCATCGAATGGACTCTACAGTGGCGGGACAGAGCGATTACCTATGATCAGACCGCAGATGTACTCGGTGGCGAAGCCTGCCTTTGGTCCGAACTCGTCGATGAGCACACCTTGGAGACTCGCTTATGGTCTCGCTTGCCTGCAGTCGCCGAAAGGCTTTGGACCCAAGAACCCCATCCCGATTTCAATACACGATTGGACACGCTATTAGACAGCCCACCCTTTCTACTCTTGCAGCGACAGCGCACTGCACTCCATACCTTGGGCCTAGAGCCAGCCCAGATAGACATTGCGCTGCTGCTAGAGCCAGTCAAGTGGTACGCCCGGCTACTGGGAAGCGAGGCGCTCAGCGCCCGTATTTCTGGGCGCGAAATGCCACAAGCTCGGCCTTATCAAACTGATACCCCACTCAATCGGGTTGTCGACATGCTTTCGCCTGAAAGCCGAAGCGCCGCCGCCCTACGAGACGCAAGTGAGGCAACCTGGTTTGCGCTTGCAAACGAGCTGGCAAAGCAAGACAGCGCCCGTTGGCCAGCAGACATGAAACCTGCAGTCGAGGCCTTTAAGCAATTCGCTGAGGTCATCCAGTCCGGTGATCGCACCAGTGCCTCGAGCCTTTACGGTCCCCACGGTGAGTATATGATCGCAGCCGTTCCCGCATGGCTTGATCAAAGTTAATTGAGACGGCGGAGATACCTGACGGCATGTTCCCATCAACTGACAACCGACAACCGTCAACCGTCAACCGTCGACCGGACAAATTGACGGAACCAAAATCGAACTATCCTTGCTGAATGTGACCCCAGTTGAAAACATGAATTGATCGAATTTAAATCTAAGGAGATTCCCTCATGTTGCGAAAATTCACTGGACTGGTGACCTTGGTTTGTCTCATCCCTTTTTCCTTTGCTGATGACCATTCAAACACTTGGCGCGGCGTCGATCTCAATCAACAGTTTGGTATCCAGTTTGAGATCTGCAAACTTAAGCCCGGCCAATCGATTGAGGATATTGCAAAGCTTGATAAAGAGGTCAGTCGCCTGTTTGCTAAAAATGCGCCGGATCTATCCATTATGCGATTGACCCCGATGTACAGCCATGGCATGCCCGGAGATTCAGGGGCGAGTTATATTGATATCACAATGGGCGCCATTGAAGCCTTTGGGACCGGTTGGGATCAATGGATGGCCTCCAAACCCGCACAAAAACTAATGGCCAACTCGAACGAAATCGCGGACTGTACTTTTAAGTTCGCCCGGGCGGTCAATCGCGTTGCCAACAAAACGGAACTCGATGCCAGCGACAATCGCTTGATATCAATGAACTGGTGTTCTAAGCGAGACAACGTCGGTTGGAATCAACTCAAAGCTAAACATGACGCCTGGCAAGCAGCCTATGAGGACGATGCGAGCTCTATGGCCTGGAACGTCGTACTCCCAAGACTTGGTACCCGAAGCGTAAATGGTCGCTTCATGCATATGGTCTCCTACGCCAATGCGACCCAACTCATGGCCAATGAAAACTGGGTCGCCAATCAAGGTGGGGGGCAAGCCCTCGCGGACTACTATTCGGCCTACGCGTCCTGCGATGGCGAATCGGTCTGGAATGCCAGCTACCTCTACAGAAGCAAAGGTTAGAAAACCCAGCCCTCATCCAATGGTCCTCCGCTGGATGAGGGATTACTTCAGAGAAGACGCACTGTTCATCACCATTGAGCCTTGCTAGAGTCGACCGAAATAACCAGCATCGATGTCAGCATGACCTTAAAAATAATCGGAGCCGCCCCTGGACGAACAGGCACTGTCTCTCTAATGACCGCACTAGAGCATCTCGGTTTTGGGCCTTGTCACCATATGAAGGCCTGCATTGAAAAACCGCAGCAAACGAAGTGGTTTTTAGCGGCAGCTAACGGACAACCCGTCGATTGGCATGAGGTGTTTGAGCACTATCATTCAGCGGTCGACTGGCCAGCATCTGCTTACTACAAAGCGCTGTTCGAAACTTTCCCAGATGCCTTGGTCATTTTCAGCGATCGACCCGCCGAAGCTTGGTACGACAGTGTTGCGAGCACCATCTATCAAGTCGTTCCCAGCCTGCCGAAGTGGCTGCGGAGGATCGTTCCTCACCTTGACCGATGGGGCCAAATGGTCGAGAAGACGATCTGGCAAAATGAACTCTCGGGGCGCTTTGAAGAGCGAACCTTTGCGGTTCAGTTTTTTGAGAACCGATTAGCGGAGGTTCAAAGCGTGATCCCACCTGAGCAACTCCTCGTCCATTCGGCCACGGAGGGTTGGGAGCCGCTCTGTCGATTTTTAGACGTGGCGATCCCGGACATTCCCTACCCCCGCGCCAATGAAGCGGCTCGAATCCAGCGGGCCATCAAAGTCCTGAAGGCATTGAATTATTTTCCCGGGGTCGTTGCCATCGCCGTTGTCATCGCAGCAGTAGCGCTCAGCCCATTGTGAGCCATCAAACTTTTTCCGCATGCAGTGATCTGACTCAAATCAGTGCTCGACACTGCTTAATTCGATTTATCCTCTGCGAGCGTCACCCATCATCAGAAACCATTATCATCCGAAGCGTCTAGGAGCGCTCACATGTTAGAGGGATTTACCAAGCGACAATTTTCAGCAGCGCTCTCAGATGGGCATCAAGTGAGCCACGACGTCTACAGTCGCGGCGAGGGCCCTGCCACCGTGGTCATTATCCAGGAACTGCCTGGGATCGGCCCTGAGACTTTGAGTCTTGCTGACGTGTTCGTAGACCGTGGCTTTAAAGTGGTCCTACCACACCTTCTAGGTCCCCTAGGTAAGATTTCCTTGATAGGAAACTTGGTTCGAGTCTTCTGTATGCGTCGAGAGTTCAAGTTGTTCGAGAAAAATCAGAGTAGCCCCATCGTTGACTGGCTCAAAGCACTCTGTCGAGACGAGCAAAAAACTAACAACGCTTGCCGAATCGGCGTTATCGGCATGTGCCTCACTGGTAATTTTGCGCTGTCTCTTATCGCCGATGACGCTGTGCTTGCCGCCGTTGCCAGCCAGCCGTCATTACCCTTTAACGATCAGGAGGCTTTGCATCTGTCACCCGATGAAATTACGGCAGCTCGCGCGCAGATCGATCAAAAGGGCCCTGTCTTGGCATTGCGATTTGAGGATGACCCGCTGTGCAGGGCGCCTAAATTTTCCGCCATCGACCAAGCCTTTAACGATGATGCGCGACGTGTAGAGATGGTGGAGATCCCTGGCAAAGGCCACTCGGTGCTGACCTTGGACCTGATTAAAGGCGGCGCGCCAGCCCAAGCTGCCTTAGACAAAGTTCTTGGTTACTTTGAATCCCGCTTAAAATGATCCGCCTCAAGCAAAAGCCGAGATCGACTCACTGTTAAGGACTCACTGCCAGGCAATAGACACTAATTGAAAGGCACTAGATGACGTGCACTAAACAATCGGCTCAAAGCGTCGAAACACTTTAAAGGTCCTGTGAGCCTTAAGACGGCGGCTGCCGGCGGGGGATTGTGCAACCTCAAAATCATGATCCGCTAACCCAACCGCCTGCTTCGGCGGGGCATTCAGGGGCTAAGCTCTGCGGTGATCGGGTGAGCCTCAAAATGTTCTCCAATCGCTTCAAGAATGGCTGGGCGCACGTCATCAGGCATGTTATGGCCCATACCTTCAAACACCACCAACTTAGCGTTCTCTATGATTGCAGCGGTATGTTCACCATGCTCGACAGACAGCAGAGTATCGTCTCGACCATGGATCACCAAAGTCGGCGCCTTGATCGTTTGCACGGCTTCGGAGCGGTCGCCAGCAGCCAAGATCGCCATCACCTGCCGAGGAATGGCCTCAGCATGAAAACCCATCTCTTTCATTCGAGCCGCCCGCGCGCCATCCTTGGCATCATCGTCAGCAATATCGCGGATCGCAGCCGTTGATTGCCGTCCGGGCTCAGGCAAATGATCCGCCCAGGTACTGGACATAATCGAAACCAGGGTCTGCACCCGCTGCGGATGCTCGACCGTGATGACCTGAGCAATCATGCCGCCCATTGAAGCGCCGATCAGATGCGCTTTATCAATCGATAGTGCATCCATCACATCGATGACGTCGTTGCCCATATCACTGAGTTCATACAAGGCTGAAACACCAAGACCCAGCTCATATTTGAGCAACTGCCACCAAAGCAGAGGGTTCTCGTCCTCAGAATACCGAATTGATTCCCCTGTATCCCGATTATCAATGAGCAGCACGCGATAGCCAGCGTCGATAATGCCCTGGACAAAGTCGTCACCCCAGACCCGATGCGAGGCGCCAAGCCCCATCACCAAGACCGCAGTCTCTGCGTTATCGGGTCCCAGCAGTTGATAAGCAATCTCAACACCTTCGGTCGTAATGCTGCTCATGGGTTGCGCGTCGATGAATCTACGAGAGGACTCTGCCCTGGCACCCAAGCAGGCGATGGCGAACACGATTAGAAGTGTTCCGCTTACGATGTGTCGCACTTTCATGATCAAAACAACCTACCCTGCCCTTTCTCGACCCAGCCCTGCCTATCCCAATTGGATAGTCGAAACCGCCGTATTAAACACCGTGATCATTAAAGCTTGCAACTGTACCGCGCTTGAAAACTTTAGTGCGCAGATCCAGCAATGATCGCAAATCGAGCGTTTCACTGATGATTGCGTCGTCTTGATGAAAGACGCAGACTAAAGACCACCGAGCATGGAAGCAGCCAATGACAACGTCGCAGTCCCAAGCCCCTACGCCGCCGGATCAAGCCATCGAGCTGTTGCGCGATCAGCTCCTGGCCAATGGTTATGTGATCATCGAGGACTTGGCAGTCGACTTAGCGCAGCAAGCGCTTGCCGAATTATTGCCAGATATTGAAAAGGCCCCATTTGGGCATGATGAATTTCTCGGCGCTAAGACCAAAAGGCTCGGGTCTGTGCTACAACGCTCATCAGCCGCACAAGCGCTTGCCCTGCATCCTACAGTCTTGGCCCTGGCCGAGGGTATCCTGCTGGAGTACGCCACCAACTATCAGCTGAATTTCTCGGGCGTGATGCACTTAGAACAGGGTGCGAAAGCACAGGTGCTACACCGAGACGGGGATCTCTATCCGCTTTCCCATCTTGGCATCACAACACTCATGCCAACGATGTGGGCCTTGACTGATTTTACTGCGGACAACGGCAGCACCCGAGTCGTACCAGGCAGTCATCAATGGCAGGACGACCGACAGGCCCAACCTGCTGAAACAATCACCGCCTCAATGCGTCAAGGCTCAGTGCTCATCTACCTGGGTGGCACGCTCCATGGTGGCGGCGACAACGCCACGCCAGCTCCGCGCACCGGCCTTGCCTTGCAATACAGTTTGGGATGGTTGCGCCAAGAGGAAAACCAATACCTCGCAAACCCACCCGAGATCGCTCATTCTTTTTCAGAACCATTGCGCCGCTTGATCGGATATGACTATGGCGGTAGCTATCTTGGCTTCGTCAATGGCGACGATCCGCATCGTATCTTCGAGCCGGACTACGATGGGCCTGCTCAACGTTCAACCGCCGAGATCGATGCGGCCAAGGCCAGGCTGCCCAGACTTGCTGTTTCGAAGCTGACCAGTAAAGGCAAACCCTTCTGAGCAGACATCCGATGATCTAACTGGTTCAGCAAAGGGTGTCAGAGCGTTCGCCTTTCAGCCGATTCGAGCTCAATCTATTGGGCATTGGTCGCGCTTGCTTCACCTCAGAGACCCCATTTCGACCGAACAAAAAGTCAATCAGCACCAATATCATGCCCTCCCATCTCATCGTTCTTAATGTACCCCTCAATTTCGGTCCTATGCTGATCTAGAAATCAATCCAATCCCAAAAAGAGTACAACCGCTTCAATTGACCTTTGATAGAGGTCTGCTCTTCAAGCGCTGATTCAGTCCAATGACTAATTACCAATTAACAATCAACAATTAACAATTAACAATGAATCAGATGATCAGGGAGCACCCCTGGGAGCGGGTTGAAGATTCAGCGTTCAAGCGCCAAGCCGCCGAAACGCGCGCCCAAACAGCACAACAACAGTTTTTTGATTCCTCGGTTACTCCGGGGTTCCATCATCAGCTGGGCCAAGGCTAGAACTCCCTCCGGGAACCGTCGAACACTCACCAGAGTCTAGGGCTCTATAGATTCACCGTCACCGAAGACAGAAACCACTGAAACCCTACTTTTTAGGACTTTAAGCGTGTCGTGATTCTGCAAAACGGTGATATCACTGAGGGGGTCTCCATCAACAATGACCATATCCGCCACCGCGCCGGGAACCAAAATGCCCACCCGGCCTTTCGGATCAAAGGCCGCACCACCATTGCGCGTGGCACAGAGCAGGGCCTCTGCCGGACGCATACCAAAAAGATCAACAAAATACTCTAGGTCTTTAGCGTACGTGCCATGGGGTGCAATGCTGATCCCATAATCACCGCCCACGACCATGTTAATGCCCGCTTCTCGCATTTTTGCGACCGAGTCGATCGTGGCCGCAATCTCTCGCTCGTATCCCTGAGCTCTTACGGTAGCCTTGCTGACGCCTAGTGATTCGCATTGGGCAACATACTGCACCTCCCAAGCGATCGAGGGCCCTACGCAGATATTCTCTCTCGCGGCCAGCAGCTCGATCGCCTCTTGATCGAGATAATTGGCATGACCAATAAAATCGACCCCTGCTCGCACCGCTTGTTTCACCGCTGCTGCCGAACGCGAGTGACAGGCCACCCGCATTTTGCGACGATGCGCTTCGCTCACCACCGCCTCGACCTCTTCATCACAAAACGATAATTCACCGGGAGGATTGGTCGGATTAATCGCCTCACCGTCAATAAAAATTTTTACGACGTCAACTTGATCCCTACGCTGTTCACGAACGGCTTGCCGCAGCGCCCAAGGGCCATCTGCGATCTGGCTGAGCCCGCCCTTAGAATCGACATTGCTTGCGGTGGCACCTAAGTCACGACCCGCAGCAAGCAATCGCGGCCCGGGTATACGCCCGGATTCAATCGCGGCGCGCAATGCCACATCAATCTTATAAGTCGATCCAAAGCTGATCGCCGCGGTAAACCCAGATGCCAACATTTTTGCTGCGTTGCCGACGGCTATAATCGTTGCATCCTCGACCGATGTATCTCCGATGGCGAATGGGCTGACGTCTGCAAATGACAAATGAGCGTGTGTTTGAGTCATCCCTGGCATGATGAACTGGCCTTGGACATCGATGACTTGGCTGTCACTGGGCGTCTCGGGCAACCCTTCCTTACCCCCGGCATAAGCGATCAAGCCATCCTGGACCCACACTGCGCTGTCAGATATCACCGACTCATCAATCCCCGCAAACAAGGTCGCGCCAGTATAAATTGTACTTTCCATTAGGATGATCTCTTTAATTGACGAAGTAAGCTTTCTTCTTTTCACCATTTGGGCCATAAACCGGCTCACTCCGATCAGCTAAATAGGCCCGGTTGATGCTCTCTTTAATGTTGGCGGAGCCAAGCAGTTCCACCATCTGATGATAGGTATGATGCTCAAAATGCGCAGCGAGGGCATCGCTATCTTCCCAGAGCTCATAAACTTGAATACGCGTTGGCACGACGGGGTCAGGCGCAAAGCAGTAAGCATGGCACCCCGCTTCCTCCTCGCGAGTCGCCGCTTGAACGTCTCGGGTAATTGCAACCGCATGGTCGCGGTCTTCCTCGGTTTCAAAGCCTAATGCGGCTACAACAATAATCATCCTCTAACTCCATTCTCGTTCATTTGTGCTTGGGTCCACCGACGATGCGACGGTCCCTGAGGTCCCCGCAGCGCACCGGCATGCTCGGGATACACCGAAGCGGTATACAAATCACCGTGAGCGTCGATCGCCAATTGATGAATATAAATGGCGATATCTTCAACACGCTCAATCACCGCACCGGTGTCTTCATCTAACACGGCGAGGTGACTCATTTTATCGCTGGCGTAGATTCGCCCGTTAAAGCTTAGAAGGCTCAATGGCGTAATGTGTGTCCACTCATCGATATAGTCCCCGTCTGCGGTCAGTCGCTGGATGCGATGCTGACAGTTTTCCGCCGTTATCGTTCGATGAGTCTCGATTTGACCCGGAACAGTCATGTAATCATGAAAGTTTCCCCCACAAAGGTCGGCCACTAGAAGGCGACCTTTGGAGTCAATCGTTAAGGCGTGGGGCGTATTAAATTCTCCCGGACCACGCCCCCAGCCACCCACAGAGCGGATGTAGTCACCTTCGGGGGTGAACCAAACCAAACGAGAGTTCCAGTATCCATCCGCGACAACAATGTTTCCATTGGCCTGGACCGCGACTGCCGTTGGGCCATTAAAATGCGTTTCATCATTCCCCCATTCACCGAAGGTCCCTAGCGTCAGTAACAACTCGCCACTGGGGTGGTATTTTTTTACAGTGTGACCATCGCGATCTGTGGTCCAGAACATCCCATCGTTTTCGATGTATAACGTGTGTCCACCCAGTGCAAAGCCTCTCTCATCCGACGGCCCCCATTTACCCAGATAATCCCCGTCTCGGTTGAACATTGAGATGCTGCTTTTCCCCATTTTGTCTTTAAAGGCCAGAGGGTGCGTTGCCCAGTGCTCGATGTCTCGCGTGAACAAATAAATAATCCCATCCCTGTCCACAGCGACGCCCGAGCCCATTTCAAAGTGCATCTCTGGTGGGTAACGCGGCCAGTCCTCGACCCGGGTAAAGCCACCTCGTGGGTCCGCTACCTCTGTTTTGTCTTCAACATCATGCGACGTGCACATATCCATTCACTCAAACCCAACGTCTTCGCAGACTAGCGACTCTGCAGAAGGGTCGCAAGCTCGAGCGCTACAAAAACGGGTTGACGTTAGGTAGACCCGCAGTCAGTGCCCTCAAATAGGCCGATGTCGTCAATGTAGACTTTTTCTGATGATTGGGCGAAATCAAATGCCACACGCGCACTCACGTCACTTGTTGGGACTGTCCAAGTCTGGCTAAAGGATTTAAAAGTAGTCGTTAAATCAGCGATAGACTGGCCCCCGCTCAGGTTCTGGTATTGATTTGCACCCGCATCGAGATAGGCCGTTATGCTTCTTTGTTTGTCGGCGCGCGCACGATAACACAGCGTATAGACTTGCCCAGCGACCAGCCTAACAGGGTGGCTCAGCTGCACGCGCCAAGGTTGACTAACGGATCCAAAACCAACGTTGGCTTCAACCCGATCATTGATAAATTCGATGCTTCCATTCAATTCAACAGTGCGCCAGTGGACATCGCCTTCAGAAAATTCACCGCCACTGCGAATCAGATTACCAATGCGACGAGACGCTGACCTTAAATCAGAAAAAAAGACCATGTCGTTACTAAATTGACCCGCGGGGTTTTGAATTTGTAGAAAATGCATACCACCTTGGCTTGGCACCCGCTCTAGCTCGATCGAAATAACTTCATCTAAGCAATGGGGTAATGTACCGCTCTGACATCTGACTGACCCATTCACTTTGCGCCCATTAACAATTAGCAACGCCCCTTCCAACACATGGCGCCCATTCACTAAAAGCGTCCTGTCCGCCTGTAAATGAGGAATATTGATGACATCAGACTGCCGTTGAACTTCCCCCAGAGGCCAGATACCCGGTTGCGGGTAACCCGAGCCAACATGCTTGCCGCTTAGCCCCGTCAGGGTAATGACTAATTCTCCGGACCGGACCATCTGCAATAGATCAGACCGGGTCAATGTCATGCCTTGAGCTTTGACCTCTCGATAGCGACCGTCTCGAAACTGCACAGAGACATCCTGACTGCTGATCAATAGCCTTCCTTCACCCTGCAAAACAATGCCGTCTTCGCTCGCAGATTGTTCTAGGGCGGCCATCATCTGGCGACTACTTTCCTGATCTACGGTCTCTGCCGTTAATGTGATTTGTCGTCCAAAGGAACCCGATAGACCTGTATTACTCTCAACGACCATTTGCCAAGTTGAATCCGTCGCCCCAGCCAACTTCCACATTTCTTCTTCGGGGAAATGGTCGGGCATTCCAACAATGTTCATCAGATCGATCACATTGATCCTGCCTTGCGGCAGAATCATCCAACGATCATAAGCGCCCCGCCAAGTCGGCGCATCCATACCGGTTCCTGGTGTGTTGGTACTAACAAGAAACGGCATACGGTGGCAATTACCACAGTTCTGATCGAGATTGAATTCTAAAAACCCAGCTTTGGCTTTCTCGCTCAACGCGTTGTCAAACGGTCGTTCAGGTGCCGGAGGATAAGGAAAACTGAGTATGAACCGGCTCAACGCATCGCGGTCAGCCGCACCGAGCCTACCGAGTTGGTTTTCATCATTAACGCTACAGCTCGTTTGATCGCACATCGTGCCGGCTAGCGTGGCGTCCACCAAAAATCGAGCGCAGGAGATTGGACTACCCAATTCACAATTGGGTTCAACATCAGTATTAATACTTGCTGTGTTGTTGCCACCAAAGGGATCACCCGGAATTCCGTCCCAATGATAAGGCTCAGTATCACGTAATCCCCTTACGGGCATGGTCAGTCTGGGCGGGATCTGGGTACATCCGCCAACATCACAGCGAGGCGTATTTAACACCCACAGTAACTGATCCGTGTGACCGTCGGGATGACAGCTTGCACACGAAAAAGTACCGGTTGAAGAGGCTTTAGCCGAATTGAAGGCCAGTCGACCTCTTTTCAGCGCAGCGTCCGTGTGATCCTCAAGCAAGATCGTACGGTCGACCCTCGGCGCATCGAAAGACGATAAGTCGACAATGCTCACCGAATTAGTGACAGCATTGAGCACCCAAGCCCGCAAAGCGACCCCGTCAAAACCTGATTCGAGCACGACGCCTCTGGGAACACCACCGACACCGACCAGCCCCAGGACTTCCCCAGTTTCGGCATCCATCGTGAACAACTTATCTGATCCTGCAGCTGTACCGACGAGCTTTTGATTATCCTTCGTGACCTGAAGCCCGTAGGGCGTCGCTAGAGCAGAATCAAACTCTGGGTTTCTAGGGGGTAGTGGCTCCAAATCATAGAACCTTGGCTGAGCGCAGCCATCATCACCGCAATCAATTCGCGTTACCCGATTCAAGAAAGCGCGATTCTGAAGTTCGTCCAAACCCTCTTTTAGCGTTCCCGCCCGACCATTGGCCGTATTTCGAGCATCGGTCTGCGTAATAAAAACCCGGTCTCTCTGGTCGACCGACAAGCCGTAAAGCAAGGTTCCTAAGCCTTCGACAACCTCGATTAGCTGATCCGTTTTGGTGTCAAAAACAAACAGGTCGCGGTCAGGCAACTCAGGGTTTTTGACAATATCCGCATCGTAATTCAGCGACAGCACATTGTTATTAGTGAACGCATGCTCGATGGCATCATAGGTGCAGCGATCTCCATCGATTTTGCTCGGGAGGCAACCCGACAATTGGCTCTGGTTATTCGACTCAAAAGGAATAACATACAGTCGCTCATTTTGAACCGCGATCGCTCTCGGGTCCTGAGCAGCAATCGGCAGCCGGCCGGAGACCCGGTAGTTTTGCGCATCGATAATAGCGATTTCGTTACTGGGCCCAAGGGCAACATAGGCCTTCTGGTTGTTTGCAAAAGCAATGCCGATGGGCTCATCAAATCGGGTCGATAGCGATGCAGCATCCAAATCCTGAATGGTTGTGATGACTGTCAGATAAGTCGGACTTGTTACGTCAGCATCAACCACGCTGATGGTGTCAGAAACATGATTACTCACCCACACTTCGCGGCCATCCGGCCGAACCGCGATAGACACGGGGTCGACCCCTACCTTTACGCGTTTAATTAACTGCTGACTGGAAAGATCGATAACATCCAGCGTATCGCTCGGCGTATTCACCGTGAACACTCTGCCGCCATCTATGGCAATAGGCTGCCCATGCGGACTCAATAGCACTGGACGACCGATTTCTAATGCCAGGGGAACCGAGTCCTCAATATCAGGAATACCATCACCGTCATCGTCGTTGTCAGCCCTCATACCCAACCCAATGCAGACTTGGTCGCAGTCATCAGGTCGACCATCACTATCTAAATCAAGCCGAGCACCGAGGGCTATCAGTGGCCAAGCATCATTACCATCTAAAACGCCATCGCCGTCATCATCAAAATCTCTGTTATTGCCCAAGCCATCTGAATCTGTGTCAAACATCTCTTCCGCATTATTAGGGAAAGCGTCAAAGGCATTTGCTGAGCCATCGTTATCGGAATCAATGAATCGAGAAATATAGGCAACAATCTCAGCCGAAGCGGTTCTCATGGCGATCGAGGACTGCGCCCCTTGCAGAAGCGCCGAACCCTCAAAACCAAACAGGTACCTGATGACAATTAGGCCATCGGTCAGTGCCTGCAAGTGGCCGTCGCCATCGACATCAAAGCGATCAACATTCAACTCAAGAAAACTAGAGATTGCGGCTCCAGTTTGCCGACTGGCCAATGCTGAATCCGCGCCTTGCAGGAGCGCTTCATCTCTGAACCCAAACAAATACCGAATCAAGATCAACCCGTCAGTCAGCGGAAGCACCTCGCCATCGCCATCAATATCGAACCGAAAACAAGCGATACAAGGGGTATTGGTTTCAGACTCCGCCTCAAGGGCGCTGAACTCTGCCGACACAACCTCGATTGAAGTCCTGGGGTTCGTCACCTCAGATACGGGATGAGGCAATAGGAGGTTTGGGACAACGGGTTGTTTCCCCTCAGAAGCTCTGCCAGGCATTGCAAATCCATTCCCGAGCAGAGCGCTGCAATACACAGCCCCTAAAACTAAAACAAAAAATCTTAAAGTCTTCATTTTAACAACTTCAGGTTCTTTCTCTTTGCCTTCGAAAATTATCCCATTCAGCCTGCCAAGAGAGCGCTCTTTTTTCTTGAACTGCGCCGATTTGTGTCACCTAGCCGTCCCAGATTCAAGAACCATGTGTAGGACTTTAGGCACATACGACGGGATTAACCCAGTTACCTTTGAACCAGAAAGAGCCCTCAAGAACGTGCGCCAAGCTGTGACAAGGGCCCGTCACTCGCCCCAGAGAGGCCTACTTCGATTCCTGCACCTGCTCAAGCGCCCATTGGTCAATAGGAATCAGTAACGGTGAAGTTCATGTCGTCATCAATTGCAGAGCAGCATTGTATAAACAGACGTTTACGCATCGAATGAGTAGCCTGATGCAACCGTTAGATTTTGACGACCCTCACCGTACTGGCTACTTCCCAAACTAGTCAATGACCTGCTTGAAGCAACTCGGCCTTTGGCA
>Ga0209631_10002681_pt1 | contig 21120 bp, 5 predicted proteins | sample COG_08_FD_184752 | JGI IMG/M metagenome (GOLD analysis project Ga0209631, IMG submission 184752) | Pelagic Microbial community sample from North Sea - COGITO 998_met_08 (SPAdes) (version 2) | ecosystem: Environmental > Aquatic > Marine > Neritic zone/Coastal water | place: Helgoland, sampling... | reverse complement strand
GCCGCGTCCGAGAGGGAATCGGGCAGACGGAGCAAAAAAGGCCAGGGTACCACCATCGAGCAGAAGCTCAGCGCGCGGGTCAGCGAGCTCGTCCGGGAGCTCCGCGACTCCAACGACAAGGTGGCCGAGCTCGAGGATCTGTTGGCGCGTGAGGTTGGCGAGCAAGGCGTGCAGTTCGAGGACTCATCGGCTGCGTCCGCCATGCGTCAACGGGTGGGGTCGGCGGAGGACGCTCAACGCGACGCGGAGGACCGACTCAACGCCGCCGAGCTCCGATGGGGTAACGAACGCGCCCGGCTCGAGTCCAAGATTCGTGCCGCCAAGGAGGACGGCGGCGTTCGTATCCAGTCCCTGGAGGCGACCGTCGCGAGCCTCCGCGCGAGGAGCGGGCTTCACTCCGAGGTTGCCAGGCTCGGCGAGGAGGCTTCAAGGATCAGGCGGTCCGAGGCTGCGCTCAAAAACGATCTCACCTACGCCGAGGAACGGCTGGGCCACGCGCTTCTCGAGATTCAGAGACTCGGGGGTGAGGCCTCGACGGGTAACACGCCCGCAGATGCGCGCCGCGCGGGTGCACTCGCGCTTCGCAGCGGAAACCTGCCGGCTAAATCGTACAGTCACACAACCCCCCCGCACGCGCTCGACAGGGTGGTGTCTTTGGAGAAGGAAAATAATCGGCTCGTATCGGAGAACGAGCAACTTCGCAACGACGTCGAGGCTCACGCGTTGGAGCGCGGACGGGACGCCGCGGCGCGCGCGGACGCCAGCAGGGAGCTCGCATCCGCGCTCGATAGGGTGGCGGAGCGCGACAGGGCGCTGCACGACGCGCGCGAGTCCGCGGCGCTCGGCAAGGAGCGGGCGGCGGCGCAGCGGGCGCAGGAGCTCACCGCCGCCACCAGACGGTCCGCGGCGGCCGAGGCGAGGGCATCGGAGTCCGAGTCACGTGCGTCGCTCGCGAGGGAGGAGGCGAACGAGGCTCGCGCGGACTGCGCGCGTAAGCTGTCCGCGGCGGACGGCGCGAGGCACGCCGCGGAACGTGAAGCCGCCGCCGCGAGGGAGTCCGCCGCCAACGAAGTTAGCAACGCGGAGGCTTCCACGCGGGAAGCGCAGAGGCTCTCCCAGCTCCTCGACGAGCGCGCCACCCAGCTGCAAATCCTGACGGAGACCGTCGAGGCACTACAGGCTGCGGCTGGGTCCGGTGACAGGGAGCAGAGGGTCGTTACCCTGGCGGCGCAGGCTGCCACCGCGCGAGCGTCCGAGTCGGCGTTGGAGCGCCGGTGCGCCGAGTTGTCACAGACGGCTCAACGTGAGACGGCCCGGTGCGCCAGGATCGAGTCGCAGCTCGCGTCCGCTAACCGGGATATCCAGTCCGCGACGCAACGCGCACGGGAGGCGGAAGCGCGTGAGACGCTGGCGCGTGAGGAGACCGGCGCGGCGAGGCTGGAGGCGGCTCACAGAACCGAGGAAATCGCCGCGTTGGCCCGGCGGTGCGACGCCGCCGCCGAGGCCAAGGTCGCGGCTGAGTCCCGCGAAGCGTCCGCGCGCGATGCCCTATCGAAGCAGCACGCGAGGCACCTCGCGCAGCTCACCGCCGAGCGCGAGGGCGCCGCGGACAGGCTCAAGACGGCCGAGCTCAACGCGGCTCGCGCGGTGCAAGTCGCGGCGGGTGGCGCGGAGGAACGCTCCGGCGCCGTCGGCGCGAGGGTACACGTCCGCGCGTCCGAGGATATCGCGTCCATCGTCTCCATGCAGCCGGAGGATGCGGTCGCCGCCGTGCTCGAGGCTACGCGGGTCCGGGAACGGATCGAACACGCCCTCGAGGAGGTTGTGAAGAGCGCCGAGTCACACAGGGGTCAAACGGGCGTCGACGAGAACGATCCAATCGCCGCCGCCGTCGTCGGTACCAGACGCGAACTGGAAGCGGAGCGAAGGTGGTCAGGCGCCGTCATCCAGCGCATGCGACAGCTGGTGCTCGAGGCTGAACGCGAGGTGGGCCGGGCGTTCGCCAGGGCTCGCAGCGCGCAGGCTGGCGAACAGGCTGCCGAGGCGAGGGCGCACGCGGTGGAGGCTGCGCTGGACGCGAGGACGGCGGCTTGGGAGGAAGCCACGAGCGCGTGCGTCGCCGCCGAGGAACGTTTGGCGCGGCGAAGCACCGTGGACGTCTCATGCGCCGACCAGAGGTTCCAACTCGCGCAGCAGAGGATCGGGCAGATCGCCGAGCAGCTCGCGGCTGCGCAGAGGCGGTGCGTCGCCGCCGAGTCCGCGTCAACGGCCGCCAAGGAGATCGCCAAGACGGAGACCGACCGAGCGGATGCCGAGTCACGCAGAGCGAGGGTCGCCGAGGCTGACGCGGCCGCCGCGAGGCAGGCTGCCGCCGCCGCCGCCGAGGAGCTCGAAGGCTCACCCGCCGCGACGGACGCGGTCAGGGACCTCAAATCCTACCTGGAGAAAGAGGTGGTTCGCGCGCTCGTCGGCGACGGAAAGGCTAAGGACAAAGACGAAGCCGGCGCCAAACTCGCGGGGGTGACGCGCGAACTGTGCGCGAGTAAACTCACCGAACGGTCGTTGCTCGCCTCGCTCGCCGCGAACAGGCGCCGCGCCGACGCCGCCGCGGGTCACGCCGCGGAGCTCCAGCAGGCGCTCAAGATGGCCGAGACACGCATCCAGGCGCTTGTCTCCGGCGACCGAGCTGAGTCGAGTGGGACGACGTCGGGACCCGAAGATTCCGCCGAGGCGCTCTCCACCCAACTGGCGCACAAAGCCCACGAGGCGTACCAGGCCAGGGAGGAGGTTCTGCGTCTGCGCGCGAGGGTCTCGGAGCTGGAGCTGGAGGTTGCCGACCTCGCAGGTGCCCGGGAAGCTGCGGCCGCCGCGGCATCCTCCGCGAGGGAGGGTGCCAAGATTGAAATCGCCGCGTCCGCCGCGCGAGCCGCCGACGACTTTGCCGCTAAATCCGCCAGTCTTCGCCGTGAACTCGACACTGAAAGGTCCGTGCTGCAGGCGGCGGTGAGGGAGGCGCAGGCGACCGCGAACAAGGCGAGGCTGGACGCCGCGGCTGAAATCGCGGAGGAGAGACGAAGGTTGGAAGAGTCCGCGTCGGCGCCCGTCACGATTCAAACGGGTTCATTCGCCGACGCCGAGGAGGAGATTCGCGCGCTTCGACTCGACCGCGCCCGCCAGGAAGACCGCGCGAGGCGGGCCACCGCGGAGGCTGCGGACCTGCGCGATGAGGTCCAGTCCAAGGACAGCGCGCTCCAGCAGCTCAAGCGCGCGTTCGCATCCGCGGATAACGGCGGTTTGGGGCTGGGCGTGAAGACGCCCTCCTCGGGGACGACTCCCGGGGGAACGTCAGCCGCCAAGAAGGGAGGCAAGAGAAACCCCAAGACGCCGTCGTCCGAACCCGCGTCGTCCAGCGGCGCGCTCGGCAGGCGGCTCGTCGAGGCCAAGCTCGCCGAGGCTGACGCCCAGCGCAGGCTCAAGATCGCGTCACGGGCTGAGACGGAACTGAGGGATATCGTGAACAAACGCGACGCGAGAATCGCCGAGCTCAGGAAGAAACTCGCCGCCAAACCCGGGTCCGACCCAGCGCCGTCCTCGGCGCCGTCCACCCCCCAGGGTGACGACGAGTCACGCGCCGCGCTCGAGGCTGAGTGCGCCAAACTTCGCGCCGAGAAGTCCCGCGCCGATGCCGAGAGCGAACGCTTGAGGGCGACGCTCGAGGCGCAAGGCGCGCACGCCCCTTCGCCGGAGGAGATGGACGCACTGCAGGCGGAGGTGACGGAGCTCAGACGGGCGGTGGCGGAGTCATCGGCGCAGACGCAAACGCTTCAAAGAAAAGAGAAAAAGTCGGAGAAGGAAGCTGCCGAGCGGCGGGACCTGCAGAAGGACGTCAACACCGCCGTCTCGTCCGCGGCTGCCGCGCTCACGGGCTCGCCACTCCCGCACGCTGCGAGGAACCCGGCGTCGGGCACGGCGACTGCCGCCGTCGCGCAGCTCGCAAACGCGCTCAAGGAGTCCAACAATGCCACGACGAAGGCCAGGGCGGAGTCCGCCGAGGCCAAGCGCGTGCTACGCGAACGGGGCAAGGAACGGGAGACCAAGGAACTCACGGACGCGTCCCAACGATCCGTGTTACGCGAGCTCACCCAAAGAGCAGCATCGCTCGGCAGGGACAAAGCCGAGCTCATGGAAGAACGCGACTCGCTCAAGGAACGACTCCGGGGCTTGCGCGGCGTCGAGGACTGGAACAACACAAGGCCGGAAGAACCCAAGCCATCCATCGCGGAGGCTGCCACGCAGAGTGGCTCGTTGGGCGGAAGGTCCGTGCTCGTGGATGCAGCCGCGCTGGTCAACCTCGTGGGCGCGCACGTCGACGCGCTCGGAGGATCTGTGAGCGTCATCGCGGAGCGCGCCGCGGTTTTGGGCGATGAAAAGGTGGCGCGGGTCGCCAACACGCTGAGCGTGGAGACGGCGGCGATGAGAGCCGCGCTCGATGCCCTCGCCGACCCCGAATGCGAGGGACTCACGCCCACCGAGCTCGTCACCAAGGCTGCGACGGCGGCTATGCGTGCCATGCCTGCGGCGCCTCTGGTGCACCACATCGTTCCCAGCGTCGTCGCGCCCGTCATGCGGGTGGCGCCCTTGCTCGCCGACCCCAACGTCACGGACGCGCCTGTCGCCCGGTTGGCCATCACGCGCACGGACGTGGGCACGGACGTGAACGGCCTGGCGACAGTACGGGACCTCGGTATCAACACCGCACCCGTCACCACGACGACGCGTTGCGGCCCAGACTTGTCCAAGGAGGATCCACACTTGTTCGGGATACCCCGGGACACTGCCACGTCACCGGGCGTGGGTCCCCGCATCGCCATGGTGCCCATGGACGCACCGACGATGATCGAGGCTGGGACGTACAGCGGCCCCGTCTCGCACGACGCGGGCGTGGGCACGGAGGTCACGGGCGCGAGCGATGAGGAGATGATGAAGGTGACCCAACTGTGGGAAGCGGCGTTGGAGGGTGAACAGACCAAGGCGGCCGCGCTCGAGGATAAGGTTGGCAAGTGGAAAGAGCGATGCGAATCCCTCAGGGCTGAGCTCGCGGCTGTCATGGAGAAGACCGCGAGCACCGAGCGCCAACTCCGGGAACGACTCGCCAAGGAGGAGAAGATCGAGGGTGCCCCCAAGGAACGCGTCGAGGAGCTCGAGGGTTTGCTTCACGGCGTCGGAGCCGCGGGCAACTTGGCGCTCGAGGCGTCGCGAAAGGAGTCCGCCGAGTTCAGGCTACAGCTGGAACGCGCGCAACAACAGCTCGTCGCGTCCACGAAGGAGACGGAGCGGCTCAGACACGAGTTACGCGGCCGGGATGCGGAACACGCGAACATGGTGTCGTCGCTGCGAACCACCATTCGGGGTTTGTCTTCTTCGCCGGCGGACCGAGCCGCCTACCTGGAGGCGCTCAAGATCCACTCCGAGAACGTCGACCTGGGTAGGCGCGAGCGGGATGTGGCCGCGGAGGCTTTGGTGGCCATCTCGGCGCCGGAACCCATCGTCGACTTGGAGCCCAAGGAAGAAGGAGCCCGAGTAAATGTCTCCGTCCCCGCCCCCGTCGAGGAGATTCTCGCCGGCGCGGATGACCGGCTCAAGATCCGCGATGCCATGAGAGCTGAGGAGGATGCCGAGCGCGATGCCATCAGGGCACGTGCCGTCGCCGATGCGGCGGAGGCGGCCACCAAGCTATGGGAGCGGGGCGGTGAGATTGCCGAGCAAATCGCCACGGCTGAGCGCAGGCTGGAGCGAGCAGTCGCGACAACCGCGTCCGCGCTTCAGGCGGCTGACCGAGGCGCCGCCAACGCGGGTGACCGCGCGGCGAAGCAGAGCAGGGTGCTCGCGAAGCGTCTCGAGGAGGTTGACGGCGCGGCGGTATCGCTGTGTGCGCAGCTCACGGATGCACTCGCGCGCGCCGTGGAGAAGGGCGAGGCTACCACCGCCGCGGCTACCCGACACAAAGAAACGGCGGCCCGGCTGCAAAAGGAACACGAGGCTGACGTGAAACGCGCCAAGGAGGCTCTCAAGAAGTCCAAGCAAAAGGAGGAGGCTGCCGAGGCCAAGGCTCGGAAGGAGGAGACGCGCGCGAAGAAAGCCGAGGCTGACGCGGCGAGGAAGAAGACCGCGCTGGAGGTTGAGGTGAACCGACTCAAGGCGACGATTGAGGAACTCGCCCTCCGAGCATCCTCATCCGCCTCGGACTCCGAGTCGCCGCCCAAACCCCAGGTGCAGTCGAGGCCGACACCGACCACGGTCCAACCCGGCCAGCTCCCGCCCACCCCCGCCATGACGCTGATGCCGCCGCTGTTGCACGCGTCCTCGCGTCCACCTTGGTCGGCGCCCGGTGACTCACCGGTGACTCACCAGTTGACTCAAGAGCTGGTCGAGGACGCGATTCCCGCGCCCGCCCACCGAGTTGAGACGAGCCTGTCCACGATCGTCGCCGGACCCACCGCGGCGCAGACCGCCGCGGCCGAGCTCGCCAAGCGCCTCTCCGACGAGAAGATCTCGCAGCTCCAGAAGCGTCTTGACCAGTACGAGCGTGACCTGGAGAAGGCGCGGGCCAAGGCGAATGCCGAGAAGGATGCGAGGGCGCACGCGGAGATCCGGGCGAAGAACGCGACCGACCACCTGAAGAAGTTCAAGGCTTCGTCCGCCGCTGACCACGGTGCGATGAAGGGTAAGGTGACCGACCTCACCGCGCAGCTCGCCGAGCGTGGACCGGACAAGTGGAGGGCGATGGAGGCTTCCTTGGCGGACACCACCGACAGGCTCAAGCGAGCTCGAGCCGAGATTAAGCGCCTGCAAGCCGTCACCGCCGACACCAAGGGATCCAACGAGGCGCTCCGTCAGACCAAGGAGAAGGTGGCGCAACTCGAGGAGCAACTCAAGGAGGAGGCAAAGAAGATCAAGGAGGCGCGGGCGACAGCCAAGCGCAAGGATACCTTCGCCGCGGATCTCAAGAAACGACTCGACGCGGTAACAGCCGAGTTCGATGCGCTCAAGCAGGTCGCCGCTAACGACGAGAGCGAGGACAAGCTGCGAGAGATGCGCGAGGAGGTGGACCGTAAGCAGGCCCTCGTGGTCCAGCTCAAGAGTAAGGCTGAGGAGGAGGCCAAGAAGGCTGCCGCGCTCGCCGCCATGAGCGAGCAGGAGAGAAACTCCGAGTCGACTCAGCGACTCCGCCGCGAGGTTGACCGCAAGACGGAGATTATCAAAACCCACGACAAGAAGATTGACGCGATGCGCGCGGAGGTGGACGCCGCCAGGGAAGCCGCCGCACTCGCCGAGGCTGCCGCCGCGAAGGTCAGCGCCGAGTTTGGCGGTAAGAGCCAACACCTGAGGGTACGATCGGTGACCATGCTCACGGGGGTGCGTAAGCTCGCGGCGCGGCTGCTTCGCCTGTCCGCCGCGGTGGGTCACACCGTCGGCGCCGCGGCGAGGGCCGACGCGCCCACGCCCGGACCCGTGGAGACCGGCATCGCCGAGCTCGTGGACATGTCCCCGGACGAGGTTGCCGACTTACTCGGCGCCGACTCGGACGACGATCCCGACTTTTCCCGGCCGGCGCGAGTCCGCGGCGGCCGGGCTTCAAACCCGAGCACGTTCGCGGCGCTCATCTCGGCCATGGACATCAAGGCTGACGAGCTCGCGGTGTCCCTCTCCGGAAGCCGCGACGCATCTGATCATGGGCACCACGACGCACCTGCCTGGAGGGAGGATGCGCTGCTGTGGATCGTGCAGGCGGCTGAGGCTGAGGCTGAGCACGCCGAGGCTGCGCTGAAATCCGCCGTGCCGGCTATGCAGGAGTGGTGGATCCAGGTGCTGTCCAGGGGGAGGTTCCCGGACGTACGGGGGGTCACCACCGGGTTCGAACCAGTCTCCCCCGGTAAGTCCCCGACCCTCCGCGGGTCCCGAGGCGGAGAACACGGAGGAGGGAGGGTGAACCCTACTCACAAGGGTAAGAAACAGGCGTCGGTTGGTGCGGTGACGGGAACGAGGGCGAGGCTCGCTGGAGCCGCCGCGTTACTCGCCTCACCAGAGAGGGACGATTGAGTTAAATGTGAGGAGGACCGAATATTAGTCACCGCGGCGGACACTTAGTCACCGCGAGTCTTTAATAATTAGCATCAAGAGACAAACAAGACGCGGGAGCACGCGAGTGCACCGCCCGCGGCGCGGCGACAAAACCTCCTTTGTTACTTGTAGATCTGTCGTGGAAACGACCTGGTTGAAAATAAATCCAAAGGAACGCTCCCCACAGTCGCACGCGCGAGGTCAGACGAACGCCATGAGTCGCGTGTGGGTCATCATGGGGGTGGCGGGATCGGGTAAGAGCACCGTCGTAGACAAGGTGGCCGGCGAGCTGAAGCGAATCTACAAGAACCGCCCCGCGCCCGTCGTCATCGAGGGCGACGACCACCACCCGCCCGAGAACAAGGCGAAGATGGCGCGCGGGATCCCGCTGGACGACGCCGACCGCGCGCCGTGGCTCGAGTCACTCAAAGCCGCCATCACGGAGGCTGCCCCGGGCGGTGACGCGTCCAAGCCGTACCACCCGTACGAGGAAGGGAAGAAGGGCATGATCGACCCCATCGGCGGCAAGGACATCTTCGTCTCGTGCTCCGCGCTCAAGAAGTCGTACAGGGACACCCTCGCCGCCGTCGCCAACGCGGGCGTCGTCAAATCCATCCGGTTCATCCACCTCAAATGTACCGAGGATGTGCTCAGGTTGAGGCTGGAGAAACGGGCGGAGACGGAACCGTCGCATCCCTTCAGGGCTGCCTCGCTCCAGTCGCAGCTGCAAACTTTGGAGATCACCGACGAAGTTCACGAAGTCGACGGAGGGGAGCAGACGAAGAAGGTGACCGGGAACGTGTTAAACGCCGTGCTCCTCATCTCGAGGCTCATCATGGCGGATAACCCGTTCCCGCACCCGAACGTGTATCCACCCGAAGGGCCGTACACGAACGAGCCCAACCAGGATCCGACGAGATACGAGAAAAACCCGTACCCGCACCCGCCGTTTGATCCCAAGTGGAACCAGTACTACGTGGACAGGCTGGGTATCCCGGAGAAGATCGAGAAGGATAAGCTCGCGAAGAAGGCGGCGTGGGAGAAGGAAAAGGCGGAGCGCATCGCGAACGGGGAGAAGGACCCAAAGCCCGGGCACAAGTTTTGGTACTTCAACCCGGCTACGTACAGGATCGACCCGCCGACTTTGGCGGAGGACGTGTGCAAGTTTATGGACAGGTGGCACATCGCCATGACGGTGTACCAGCTGCTGCCGGAGCTGGAGAACGCGGTCATCGACCACGTGTGTTTCAGGTGCGAGACGGAGGAGGAGTACCACGACGCGGTGGCGGTGATGGTGGGCGCCGGGCATACAGTCGCGGGAACCAGCGTCATCGGCGGGCGGCCAATCTCCACCATCCGGCTGAAGCAACCGATCAAGTGGAAGCAGTGGAAGATACCGGCGGTGGAGATACCCATGCCGAAGCCCGGCCGACCGAAACGAAAAGGATGGGAACACGCCGAGGTGGCGCTCATGACCGACGGGGAAGGTAAGCCGCTCGACTTCAAGGGCACCGAAGAGCTCGAGAAGCTGGTTCACAGGCACTCCATCCCGGGTGGGGGTATGCCCGTGCCGTGGGACCGCAAGGGGATGGGTAAGGACATCAACGCCGAGGTGAGCGCGGACTTGGGGAGCTACATGTGCGTGAAATTCCACAACAGGCCGCTGCTGGAGGTGGTGGAGTACGAGCTGGCGCACGGCATGGCCCAGAAACCATCGGGGGTGCTGCGCGAGGTTGACTGAGATTGTACAAGTAACACGTAACACGAACTGTAACCGAAACTGAGCTCACCGCCTCGCCACTATCCGGGACGCGGCACCGCTCGCTTCCGAACCCGCTTCTGCTCATCGCGGTCGACGTCATGGCGAGCCCGTTCGCCGATCCCGACGTGTTGTTCGGCCTGGAGCTCAAGGAGCCGTGGGCTTCCATGGTCCTCGACGGTTCCAAGACGATCGAGACACGTACGTACGACCTCCCAGCTGAGCTCATCGACCGGCCGTTGGTGCTGCTCGCCACACCCGAACACAGCGGATCCGCCGGTCACTCGGGGCTCGCGGATGTCGTCACGGATCGCGGCGCGGCGACGATACTCGGCCTCGTCACCTTCGGAGGTGTCGTGGAGTGGGAGTCGCGCGAGGCGTGGTCACGGGATCGCGAGAAACACGGGGTACCAGACGACGACGATGGGCCCTACGTCTGGCGCGAGGACGACGCTGCCAAGCCGGGTAAGTCGTCCCTGAGGGGATGGACGGTGTCGGAGGTCATCCCGCTGCCCACCCCGGTGCAATCGCCCCCCATGCGGCGGGTGCTTCGGTCCATATTCGCGCTCGAAACAACTGTGGAGGAACTTTTGGCGGGGGCGTACGGCGACGAGGAGGCCGGGGATGACGGGTTAGGGCGGTGGGACGACGAGGGCGAGAACGACAGGCCCTGGCACTAGCGTCCTGGTTATATCACGTGCTATTAATCGTGTTGGATCATCGCGCGGCGATGGGGGGTCGGCGTCGCGCGTGCTCATCTCGTGTAACACGCATTACATGCTATTTCTGTGGCTATTTGTTCCCACCGTGTCGGGTCTCATCGCCGCCGCTACATGAACGTCGCGGGGGCGAGGGGGTCACCTCCTGGCATCCCTCGCGGCAGCCTCCGCCTTTTCCCTCGCCTGCGCGATGGCGGCATCGATCAGACTCCGTTCCTTACCGCCCCCCGCGACTCCGTTCGTGACGGCGCTCACCGGCTGAGCGGGCGCGGCGACGAAACCGGCGGATGCGAAATCCATCGATCGGTCCAAACCCAGTTCCCGTCTCTCCTTCTCCCGTCGTTCGTTCTCCCGTCGTTGCGCGCTGGCGAGTTCATCGTAGTAGTCCTCGGGTGGGTATACGCTCGGGTCGAAGATCTCTGGGGCGAACATGGTACCTCGGTCGTCCACTTTGAAGTGGTCCACCACCGATTGCAGAAAGTCGGGGTTGCGGAATCCCTTGGCGTCGCGTATCCTGTCGTTGATGCTGATCCCCCGCCGCTTCAGCTCGAGCCACTCGCGCGTCTTGCTCTGTAACGATTCACCGCCGGCCATGTACGTCAGGCACTCGCCCTCCGGCGCGGGTGGCATCTTCACCTTGGCCACCAGGCTCGCGGGCGCGCTGTGTACCCTCGGCGTCACCTCGAGCGTCACGGAGGACGGACCGGGCGCCGTCGCGGGTTCCTCAGCGGGTTCGCCCGCGGAAGGCGTTCTGTGGGGTTCCGGGTCCGTGTCCGTGTAGGCCATTCGCGCCTGCATCGCGTCCGGTCTCGCGGGTCCCGCCATCGGTTCGTCGTCGTCAGATTCTCCCGCCTCTTTCCCGTCGTCGCCCTGTTCCCGATGCGCGCCCGGCTCGTCGGGGTACGTCCCCAGGGTGGCGTACGCAGCCTGCATCTCGTGCGCGCTCGGCATCGCGGGACCCGCCATCGGTTCGTCGTCCGCATCCTCCCCGTCGTCGTCGTCGACCCCGATGAGCCCCGCGAGCGCCTGACCGTCGGACGCCCGCTCCTCGCCGCCGCCGCCGACGGGCGTCTCCTCGTTCTTCGTGGGTGAACCGTCGTCGTCGTCGTCGGACCCGGACCCGTAGCCGCCGAGCAGACCCGCGAGGCCCGCCTCCTCCGGTGACCTCTTCGACATATCTCCGGAAGCGACCTGACTCTGTGTCCCACACCCGGTCCGATGGGCGCCCTCCAATGGCGGCACCTCGTTCGGGTGAGATTTTTATTCGGCACCTTTGCTTTGGGGTGGAGAGGGCGCAGCCGGGCCCGTCTCTTCGTTCGATCTCTCCTCCGAAATGAATCTCCGAAATGATTCGTGACTTTTGAGATATTTTTTGAGGAGTCATGACCAGGGCCGACTTCTCAATCAATTTCGCGTCATGGACTTTTTTTGACAGTGATTCAGTCTGCAAAATATGGAAATTCTCATTAGTTCCCCCGCGACCTCTCGAAAACGACGGGACCCTATGCGCATTTGGGCGGCAAAAGCAAGTTGTTTGTGTTCTCGGAGATCAGACGAAATCGCGCGCGACGCACTCTCACCTCGAGGGTTGCCCGCACGCGGTGGTCTAACACAGCGACACAACGAAGGAAAGCGAAGGGATCGACAAGGGACGTCGTTCCGTGCGACTGAGTGACCGCGCGCAAGGGCGCCGAACTCCGCACCGCGCGCGCCGGCCAGGGATCCGGTCGCGCAACAATTCTCCGGAAGCGACTCGCGCCAATTGAACTCACCCAAGATGGTCGCGACGACGCCCCGGAAGAGGATGGGCGCGAGCCCCGCCAAGCGCGGGGCCAAGCCCAAAGGCATCGGTAAGCCCTCCCCCGTCAAGAACGCCTCGAACTCGCCCCTCTCCTCCCCCACGCCCGAGCCCAAGGCTTCGGCGAGGAGGAAGCTCATCAAGGACGAGCCCTCGGATTCCGGCGTTCGCGAGAATCTCTCGCCGAACGTCGCCTCGCCCCGTGGCACGCCGCGTCGCGGCGCCGCGGACAAGGCGAGGTTGGCGATGGCCGAGGCTGCCGAGGACGCCGCCGAGGAGGTCAAGCAGAGCGCTTCCTCCCGCAGGCGCAAGATCAAGGTTGAGGACGACGAAGCCTTCGACTCCGACGTGGAGGAGCTTTCGGGCGACGACGAGTTCGAGGATTCGCCCAAGAAGAAGGCTCGTAAGCCGCCCGTGGCGCGCGCCAGGTGAGACTCTTTACCCAATTTCTACGCACCAACACGTTCCTTGCACACGATTCGTTCCATCTCGAACGCGAAACCCGCGTTGGACGCCCGCCTAGGGCCCCGACGAAGGCTCGCGATCGCCCGATCTTTGGAACCCCCAGCGCAATCTCCAGCTGGCAATCTCCGAGATCAGTGCCCTTTTTTTCGGTCCAGCCGACTCTCCCGCCCAAACCGAGATGGACCCCACCCCGATCCCTCCCGACGGCGCGAGAGGGCGGTGCCGCCCACCCGACCACCCACGAACGATCTAATCATTCGAGCGAGGCACTGACCGAACACCCTCCCCCCTCGTCGCCGCCCTATTCGATTCCAGATCCAAGGTTTCACGATCACTCGCGCTGAGCGGCGGGAGCGCCACGGCCGAGTCCGGAAGCAAAGTCCGCCTCGCCGAGGAGCTCCCCGCGATTCGCGACGTCCAGGGCATGTTCACGGACATGGTCAAGAAGCTCCCCGAGCTTCAGGAGTTGATCAAGGCGCTGGGCCGGCCCATCCGGGTGGCCACGATGTGCTCCGGCACCGAGTCGCCCCTCCTCGCGCTCGACAAGATCGCCGCCGCCACCAACACCGAGTACGGCCAAAAGCTGGGCGTCGACCACGTCTTCTCGTGCGAGATTGAGCCCTTCAAGCAGGCTTACATCGAGCGCAACTTTGCCCCGCCCATCCTCTTCCGCGATATCCGCGAGCTCGACGAGGACCAGGCCACCACCGCCTACGGGGCGCTGGTGGACGTGCCGGGTAACGTGGACATGCTCGTCGCGGGTACGTCCTGCGTCGATTACTCCAACCTCAACAACGAGAAGAAAGGTCTGAAGGATGCGGGAGAGTCCGGCCAGACGTTCAGGGGTATGATGACCTGGGTGCAGAAGAACAAGCCCCCGATTATCATCCTCGAGAACGTGTGCAACGCCCCCTGGCAGGAGATCGCCGAGGACTTCCAGAGGAACGGGTACCAGTGCCACTTCATGCGTCTGGACACCAAGCACTACTACATCCCCCACACGCGCACGCGCGTCTACCTGTTCGCCGCCAGGACCACGGACCCGAAGAAGTGCCGCCAGATTCCAATCGCCGACACCAACTCGAGCAAGAACAAGGCGAGCCCCCAGGTTGTGGAGGACTGGAAGGAGAAGGTGCGATCCCTGCGCCGACCCGCATCCGCCACCCTCGAGGCGTTCCTCTTCGACTCCGATGACCCACGGGTTCACAAGGGCCGACAGATGCTCGCCATGCCCGGGGAGGACAACACCCGCGTCGCCTCGGACTGGGCCAGGTGCGAGTCCCGCCACCAACGCGCCCGCCTCGAGGAGGGACTCGGCCAGCGCCGTCCCTTCACCAACTGGGAAGGTGGCTGCACCATGCCCGACTACGCCTGGAACGACTGGGGCAAGGCCCAGACGGACCGCGTGCTCGACCTCATGGACATCGACTTTCTCCGCCTGGCGCAGGCGGATACCGACTCGATGCACAAGACGCTGGTGTGGAACCTTTCCCAGAACGTGGACCGCACCACCGGATCCGGCGCGGCGGGTATCTGCCCCTGCCTCACCCCGTCCATGGTGCCGTTCGTGACCAACCGCGGCGGTCCCCTCGTGGGCGTCGAGGCCTTATCCCTGCAGGGTATCCCCGTCGAGGACCTCCTCCTGACCCGCGAGTCTGAGGGCCAGATGTCGGACCTCGCGGGTAACGCCATGACCACCACCGTCGTCGGCGCGTGCATGCTCTCCGCGCTCCTCCTCATGAAGGACGAGCTCGTGAAACACGGCGACACGGTCAAGGAGGGTTTGGCGAAGGAAGAGGCCAAACGGAAGTCCGCCGCGGGCAAGAACCTCGGCAACAAGGCTCAGCAGCTCTCCGCCGGCGGCGCCGCGGGTGCGCAGGGCGCGGTTGGCAAGGTTGCGGGCGCCGAGGACCTCAAGGAGAAGAACCTCGTGCTGTGCTCCGTGATCGACAAGACCTGCAAGTCCTTCGGGGATCTTCGCAAGCAGGCCATCGGCGCGTCCAGGATGTGCGTGTGCGAGGCCCAGACTGGCATCGCCCGCGAAATTTGGAAGTGCGCCGACTGCGGTCACACCGCGTGCGGCGTGTGCAAGGGCCGACCGGAGCACAACTACGGCACGAAGCCCCACTCCGGCGAGCGCATCGTCCCGGCCGCCTTCACCGACACCCTCAAGAAGGCGCTCCCCATGCGGGTCGTCCTCGCGGGCCTCGATGTCTCCAAGGCTGTCGCCGCCGCCAAGAAGCTGGCCAAGGCTCCCGGCGCCAAGATCATGGGCGCCTCGGACTCCACCGAGGATGACTCCGAGATGGAAACCTGGACCGCGTGGGAGCGCGCCATGCGATCCATCGCCGACGCCGAGTTCATGTACCGCGACGTCAAGCGCGCGGACCTGTGGACCGTGCGCTACGCGTGCCCCGCCAACGACGAGGTTGTCCTGGAGCTTCGCCTGGGCGCCGACGGTTCCAAGGGTGGCGAGTGGAGGATCATCGTCAACCCCGCCCCGCACACCGCCAAGGCTCCCCACAAGATCTACCAGCAGGTGCTCGCCCGCATGCGCGTCGCCCCCGACGCCAAGAGCGCGCTCGACGGCGAATGGCAGATCCTCGCGCCCGTGTCCCACGAGTTCGAGGTGACCCTCACCGGCGCCGGCCGCAAGGTTGACTCGTGGCAGGAGACGCTCGGCATGAGCGACAAGAAGACGGAGGTTGACGTCGTAGGCAAGACGACGTGGTGCACCAAGCGCTGGTCCGAGGTGAAGGTTGGCTACGGCAAGGGTGTTGACAAGGGCGCCCTCGACCACGACATCTCCGGCACCTACAAGCTCCACGAGAACTGCGGTGCCGCGCAGGCTTCCCTCCACAAGCGCGCCGGCGACGACTTTTACCTCTTCATGGATCCCTCGCGCAACACCAAGGGTCAGACGGACTTTTTCGTCTTTGCCGACAACCACAGGAGGCTGCAGTACGGCGAGCACCGCCTGCACACCGCGCGGCTCATGAACCAGCGCGGCGGCCACCCCGAGACTCTGACCCCCGCGGAGGTTGTCAAGAACGTGGTACGGGATTACGATCCCCACTGGCGCCCCAACGACCGCAACGGCACCGAGCACTACAAGGTTCACACCGACGGCCGCTGGTTCAACCCCATGCCCATGAAGCTCTCCCAGGTCACCCCCGGCGCCGTCGTCGCCCTGCCCAAGGATGTCCAGTCCCTCGGCGCCAAGTCTGGCGGATGCGGCGCCGCGGTGGCCATCATGAAGGCGCGCGTGCCCCTCCCCGCCGCCAACGCCGCCGACTGGCCCGCCGGTGAGTTTGAGACTATCCGAAACGATCGGTCCCACTCCACCTACTCCAAGCTCGCGTGGTTCACCAGCAGGCTCGAGCTGCCCGAGGGCGTGCAGACCTTCGTCCCCCTGGACAACGGAACTAAGGGATCGTGCGCCGAGCTCTGCGACGCCTCCTGCCCACGGTGCGCGCCCCAGCCCCCGCGGCTCCAGTGGGTCCGCCAGGCGTCCAACAAGATCGTCGAGGACTCCAACGACTCGGACGCGGCGAAGAAGCCCAAGAAGCTCAAGATCATCGCCAGGGAGAACCCGCAGGAGGCTGCCGCGTACGAGCAGGCGCTCAAGCGCAGGCCCGCTCCTTTCGTCGTCCAGTGGCGCAAGGAGGAGGTTGGCAAGGGCAAGAAGGAGTCGGACAAGGAGACTGTCGGCGACTTGGTCATCGCGGTGAACCCGGCTACGCTGGTGCACAGGGCCCTCGCCAACATCACCGGCGGCATCTCGCGCGAGCGCTCCGCCGCGCCCGCCGCCAAGTCCGCTCCGGACTGCGAGTGGCAGGTGGTCAGGCACGAGGAGAACGACGCCGCCGAGGCTCTCTCCGCCTTTGCGCTCACCTCCAACCGCCGCGACCCGCAGGTGGCGCAGCCCCCGGGCTGGTCCACCAAGTACCCCCTGCGCCCCGAGCAGCTCCGCTCGCTCGGCTGGATGATACGGCAGGAGCAGACCACGGTTCCCTTTGTCGAGGAGGAGGTTGCCGAGTCCGTCCTTCCCTCGCTCGGTCTGCGCATGGATGGCAGGGCCAGGGTTGAGCGCATGGTTCGCGGCGGCATCATCGCCGACCAGGTTGGATATGGCAAGACGGCCATCTCCATCGGTGCCGTGCTCGCGTCCCAGATCGCTTGGCCCAAGAAGGGTGCCGCCCCGTCCGACACCGTCCGCGCGGTGCCCACGAAGGCTACCCTGGTACTCGCGCCCTCCCAGCTCCTGCGCCAGTGGCCACGGGAGGTTGAGAAGTTCTCCCAGAAGGGCAAGCTCAAGACGATCGTCATTCGCACAGTCGCCGACATCACCCACCTCACCGTCAAGGAGGTGCAGGAGGCGGACGTGGTCATCTGCGCCACCACCGTGCTGCGATCGCCAGCCTACTTCGAGCGCCTCGCGCGGTTGGCGGGATGCAACCGCCTCCCCGACTGCAAGTCCACCACCTCGGGACGCCAGTTTGCCGACTCGTACCGCAAGACGCTCGGCGCGCTCGAGAACCAAATCGAGACTCTCTCCGGTGAAGGCGCCGCCGCAGCATCCGCGCACGTGCGCAGGGGTCCCGGCAACCTCCCCGAGGAGGAGGAGATCGTGGACATCGCACCCAAGCGCCTCAAGGGTGCCGCGCTGGTCAACGTCACCAAGGCTGCGGGTGGCAAGGAGGGCTTCAGGCACATCCAGGCTGCCAACGCGGCGGCGGCGGCTGCCAAGCCCGTCAAGAAGGTCGCGGCACCCGCCAAGAAGTCCGCAGCCTCCCCCGCGGCTTTCCGCAAGACCAAGCCCAAGTCTACCCCGGTCAAGTCCCCCAAGGCGACTCCCAAGAAGACCGCCGCGATCGAGCCCCTCTCGCCGCGGTCCAGGAACACACCCAGGCGCGCCTCTGCGGCTAAGGTTGTCAAATACGCCGAGTCCGAGTCTGACGACTTTGCCAACGACTCTGAGTTTGAGGGTGAGACGGCCGTCGAGGACTCCGAGGATGACTTCTCCGCCATCGACTCCGAGAGCGACGAGGCTGAGACCAAGCGCAAGAAGGCTGCCAAGGCACGCGCCACCAAGGCTAAGAAGCGCACCAAGACTGGCGACGAGGACGACGAGGTTGAGCCCGGGGATAAGGATCACTGGGGCTTTGACACCACGGAGGTTCAGGAGGACTGGACCGAGACAACCTCCCCGGCCCTCGAGATGTTCCACTGGAGACGCGTCATCATCGACGAGTTCACCTACCTCAAGCCCAGCGACAGGTGCGTGGTTCTCGGGCTCAAGTCCGAGGCGCGGTGGTGCCTCTCTGGCACTCCCCCGGTGGGCGCTTTTGGCGAGATCAAGGACACCGCGTCGCTCCTCGGAACCAACCTCGGTTCCGACGAGGCTCCCCGGTTCTCCAAGCAGGAGATCACCAAGGCTGAGACGTTCCAGTTCTTCAAGGAGAAGCCCACGCAGCACTGGCACGAGACCAGGCACAAGGTTGCCCAGGGCTTCCTGGACCGCTTCGTCAGGCAGAACATCGCCGAGATTGACGAGATCAAGTGGCGGGAGATCCCGATGGACATCCAGCTGCGACCGGCGGAACGGGCCATCTACCTCGAGCTCGACCACTACCTCCAGGCGATGGACATGAAGGCGAAGAAGAAGAAGCGCGGCGGTAACGAGGGCGACAGGGACAAGCGCCTCGCCGTCGTTCTGCAGGGCTCCGCCACCGCCGAGGAGGCTCTCATCAAGCGATGCGCCAAGTTTGAGCTCGACGACGACTCCGGCAAGGCTCTTCGCACCTGCCAGGACATCATCAACGTCCGCGAGAAGCAGCTGGAGGAGTGCAAGAAGAGCCTCGATAAGTACGTCATCCAGGCCAGGTGGATGATGCAGCGCCTCGAGGACATGGCCAGCAAGAAGGGTGTGCCCCTCTACGACGAGTTTTACCTGGAGGAGGACCAGCCGTTTTTGCGGTGGCTCGACCAGATCGAGACGGAGGGTGTCGGCGACGCCGAAGCCTCGGTGATGATGCGCGAGATTGTCGCCGCCGCAACCGACAAGCGCGCCAAGAACGCCAAGGAGGAGGACTTTGAGACGATCATCATGCCCAACAAGGACTCCATCGTCAAGATCAGGGTGGTCAAGAAGGCGTTCTCCACCGGTTTCGCCTCCCAGGTTGCCGCCAAGCACGACGGCGAGTGGATCACGGTCAAGATGGTGGGCACCGCGGGCCAGCACCAGCAGAAGATGACCTGCGAGATGACGGGGTTCGAGCACCACTTCGACGTGGACCTCAAGAAGCTGAGCAACCAGACGGACTGGAAGATGGTCAAGAGGGTGGACCCCTTTGCGGATGAAATCGCCGCCGCGCTCACCAAGGGTGCCAAGGGCAAGAAGGGCACGCCGGCGGCTACCCCGCTCACCACCCCCATGGCCAGCCCACGGAAGGGCGCGGGATCCGCCGCGCCCACTCCCCACTCCGTCGCCAAGGCGACCACCTTGACGCCCATGGAGGCGAAGAAGGAGAAGAGCGGCGAGGCGCTCCGCGGCGCCAGGTGGGGCATCCGCGAGCACGTCAACGACCCCAACAACTCCATGCGCAAGCTCACCGAAGAGCTCGTCGGCAGGGTCAGGTCCCTACGGTTCTTCCGCAGCGTCCGCGACATGCAGCAGATGGTATCCACGGATGAGGTGCCCTGCCTCGTGTGCTCCGCCGAGTCTGGCGCGCCCGCCAAGGGTGGCAAGCGCAAGGGTGGAGCCGACGTCGGCAAGCCCAAGTCTGAGAGCGGTTTGCTGTCCACCTGCGGCCACATCGGCTGCCTGGACTGCCTCAAGAGGTACGCCGCCCACACCGAGTGCGGGGTTCCCGGATGCGAGTGCCCCGCCAGGTTCAGCTCCGTCATCAGCGCCCAGTCCCTCGGCACCGAGCGAGTCACCAAGCGCGCCGCCGAGAAGGTCAAATCCCCGGTGAAAAAGGCGAAGAAATCCGCCGAAGCCGAGGAGGGCATCACCCTGGAGGAGCTCGAGTGCGGCGTGCACGGTACCAAGATGGCCCACCTCGTGCAGCGCATCAAGGACACCCCTGAGGATGAGCGCATCTTGGTCTTTGTCCAGTTCCCCGACCTGATGAAGCAGGTTGGCGAGGTTCTCGCCGAGGCTAACATCAAGGCGCTCAAGCTCAAGGGGTCGGTGCACCAGCAGACTGGCGCCCTGGACGAGTTCCAGAAGGAGGACCTCAAGAAGGGCGACGCGAGGGTGCTCCTCCTCCTGTCCAGGGATGAGAGCGCATCCGGCGCCAACCTCACCACCGCCAACCACGCCATCTTCGTGCACCCGCTGCTCACCACCACCCAGTACGAGTACGAGGCTTCGGAGACGCAAGCCATCGGTCGCATCCGCCGCTACGGCCAGACCAAGACGGTGAAGATCTGGAGGATGATCATCCGCGACTCGATCGACGCGGAGATCATCGAGCAGCGCGCGGCGGTGACCGCCGTGGAGAAATGAGAGAAGGAGGAGAGATGAGATGGAAGTAGGTCGCCGGGTGGGGGACCTGCACGGAGGATATTACGAGACTATGCATTTGCCGTTTTTGCTTTTCCAAGAGCGGCGCCCGCGGCTGTTTTTATCTCGACGCCGCGGCCGCCGCCTGTACATACCTGCCTATTTTCTGACGTAGCACTTCTTTTAACGACGCGACGTTCACGAACTGAGTCTCAATAGCGCCTTTGCCAACACGTGTCCAGCAGCCAGAGCCAGTACGCAGTCCACCACCAACCTGGTTTTATCACACATTTTTTCTCGTTCAGGCCGATTCGCCTCACCCGCCATGGCGCGTGTGTCCAACCAGATATCGCCGGGTTCGCGCGTGCGATGTCCTACCAAGCACCCCCACTCGATAATACGCGGTCGTAGCCGCCCGATGGCTGGCACGATACGTCTGTGTCTGCGTCGGCCGTGGTGGTGGGCTGCGCCCTCGAAATGATGAAACGCATGTGAGCCTTGGCTTCGACGAGAACAAGGCCGGGAAGTTTCACCGGATTTCAAAAACGAGGAGCACACCAGCCACCGGCGACGATGGCTGCGGCTCTCGTGCGGGCGATTGCGCCCGCCGCGCATCGTCGTGTCCATCTCCATGGTCGTATAGCACGCTCCGATCGACCCGCGCGTGTCCGTTTCCCTCTGAGATCGACCGCGGGCGCCGACGGGGCCGTCGCGGAGAAAAGCGATGAGGAGGCCACAGCCGAGGAGG
>Ga0209631_10002680_pt1 | contig 21125 bp, 27 predicted proteins | sample COG_08_FD_184752 | JGI IMG/M metagenome (GOLD analysis project Ga0209631, IMG submission 184752) | Pelagic Microbial community sample from North Sea - COGITO 998_met_08 (SPAdes) (version 2) | ecosystem: Environmental > Aquatic > Marine > Neritic zone/Coastal water | place: Helgoland, sampling... | reverse complement strand
TCCAGTCGACCGACACCACGACGTCGCTGTACTTGTCGCCGATGTAGCTGCTGTCCTTCGGCCCGAACTTGAGGTAGCTCGCGAGCACTGCGGGGTCGCGCAGGCGATCGAGCATGTACTGGAGGTGTTTTGTCCCCAGCTCGAGCTCGTCGCCGACGGGGGCCTTGTTCGTGTTGATCGTCAGGAAGAAGTTCGACTCCTGCTTGCGCCGCGCGTAGCCGGGGTCCTTTGGGTCCGTGTACACGGCCGAACCGAGCCGCGTCGACGGCGCGCGCACAACGTTGCCCCCCGGGTACCGCCACGCCTGCTTCGTCTTCGCCGTGTGCTCACTCGACGCCGGCGCGACGACGCGCCGCGACAACAGGCGGCTGACTTCCCGAACGCGCGTGTTCGGCATCTCTACGCGGACGCTTGGAAACTTTGGGCCACGGACGCCCGCTCACGCTTGCTCACCTTCGTCCGCCTCTTGCTCACCATTTCCCGTCTGCGCGACGTATTCTGTGTGGGCCGCCGCACTGCAGAACTTGTACGCGAAGAGCTCCTTGTCGTTCTTCCCCGTCCACGGACACTTCGCGCGGTAGGCGAAGCGCCCGTTCGCGAGCACCACGACCTCGGGGCCGTCGACGTCGAATTTCTTCTTCGTGGTCATACACGTCATCGTCACCGGCGCCATGGACAGTCAAGTATCAGAAGATGTTCGAGCACCCGTTCTTGACTACGAGCTGCTCGTCGGGGGTGACGCATTGCACATCGGTGGCGTCGGGTGGATCGCGCAATACCACTGCTGGCTCGACATGCCCGAGAGCGGCATCGCGCTCTTCGTCCGCGATTACCGCGCCGCCACTAAATTCTGAGTGTACATTGACGACTCGGCGCTACCCATGCCCCTCACCCGCGTTCACACACTGCCGCCGCTCACCGCGAACGAGGTGTCGGCGATGGGCCTCACGCCGACGCCGCCTCCGATCGCGCGACAGGCGGCGACCTTGGCTCCGTCAGACGCGCCTCCAGGCGCTTCAGCCTCTCCGGGTCGTGTCCTAGGAGCTGCGCAACCGTCTTCAACTCCGACCCAGTCGGCGCCGGCATCGTCGCCGCCCGAGCCAGGTCCTGTGGCCGCTCCGCAGAAGAAGAGATCGTCTGCTCGAACTCCTGCAAAGAAGAGCGCATCTCCGTCTTCAGATCTGAGTACTCCGCCACAGTGAGCGCCGGTGCCTCGGTCGGCGCGCGCTTCCGCTTCTTTGCAAAGGTGTCGTCGAACGCCTGCCTTGTGAAGTGCACGTAGCGGTTGCGCGGCTTGAAGGTCGCCTCGCTCGTCTGCTGTACGACGAGCGCGTCGCCGTAGATCTGCATCTTAAACAGATTGGACGCCATGTTGTTGAACGGCAGCCCGTTCTTGAAGGGCCAGTAGAAGACCGTGAGCTCACGATCCCTGCACTTGGTTCCCTTGCGCAGCGACTGGAACGACGCGAGCGTGTGCTCGCCGCCCTGGAGCATGTAGGGGCGCACGACGTACTGTTCGAAGTCGAACGCGCCGTCGTGTGGGTCCATGATCAGCTCAAACACGTCACCAGACGCCGCTATCTTCACCGCCGTGACCTCCTCGACGGTCTCGCAGCACTTCGCGTGGTACTCCTCCATGCTCCAGTTGCGCGGTAGGTCCGCCACCTTGCGCCACTCCTCCGCCTCGTCGCGGAAGTGCTCGAGGAAGCTGAAGTGGTACTGCGCGGCGTCGTCGAACGCGACGCCACACACCTGCTCGACATACTCGCGGACGCGCGCGTGCTCCTCCTCCGAGATCGCCTTCTCGACCTCGTGTCTGTGGCGCGCGTGTGCCAACACCGACTCCCAGTTGCAGTAGCTGCCGCGCTTGAGCAGCTTCGCCCCCCCGCCCCCAGCCGCGTGCCACGTCGGCATGTAGCAGTTCGACTGGCGCATCGGGTAGCCCGTCCAGTCGCATTGGTAATACGTGTGCCCGTGCAGTTTGCGCTTCCCCATGCGCGCGTGTGGAGACACCTGAGTGTCGGAAAAATACTACTTAGAATGCGAGCGCGAGGCGCCGCACTTGCTCATCTTCGAACGGCATTTGGTTACCATCGCGGTGAAATGTCGATTGCTCCCCGGTGTGCCGCCACCGCGTGGGGTCCACCTCGAGCTGCGCGCTCGGTGAGCCTATGGCTTTCGGTTTCGGCACCTCGCCTTGTGAGTGCATGTAGGCGACAGACACCGCGACCAGGATCGCCCACCCAAACGCGTCAGTCGCCATCGTTCGCTCCGCCCCGGCACCAGAAATTAACGAGTGTACCCCGACCGGTCGAAGATCCGGTGCGCCCGCCGCCGCTCGGCCTCGCGCATCTCCGCCTCGATCTCACCGGTCGACTTGTTGGGAAGCCGGCCCTCGTACTTGAGCGCCTCGATCGTCGGCAGCGTGCCGTAGCGCGACTCGTCGCGCTGCACGCCGCGCCACGACCGGCAACCCCTGCCGAGCGGCGACGTGAACTTGTCCGCGCCGTCCAGCTCCCACGTGCTCGGCGCGTAGAACTCGACGTCCGCCGCGCCACTATGCGCCTGTTCCCACCCAACGAGGTGGCGCACGTCGCGCGCGTCGTACGCGCGCCCCCGCGCCTCGGAGCGCGCGTGCCCGTCGTGGGAGTCGTGGATCCACTGCTTGTTCCCCACCGGGTCCACCTGAATCGTGTGGTCGCCCCAGTCCACCCACTGGTCGGGCAACGATTGCTGCAGCGATGGCGTCTCGGCCGCGTGTGTCTGCTCGCGATACTCGTCCACGCCCACCTGCACGCTAAACGACATCTTCGTACACGCGACTTAGAATTAATCTGCCTTGAGTGGCACCGGCCGTACCCACACATCGTCGGCGTCGGCGTGTGACACCCAGCCGATGCTCTCGTCGGCGCTCGGCAACTCGGCGTCCGAGTGTGTCGACGCGTGAGTCTCGTGTGTGGGTTCCGAGTGCACCGTGTGTCGGTGCTCCCAGTCGACCATCTCGCCCGTGTTCGCGCGCTCGCCGCCCAACCCGGTTGCGCGATCTTCGACGTAGACGTCTTGCACGGTCTTACGCGTCCCAAACACAAGTACCGCCACCGCCGCCAGCCCGAGCATGATGGGCACGATCATCGTTTACAGGTTGAGTCAGAATTATTCACGCGCGCGCGCTCACGACCGCCGCGACCGCGAGCAGTGCGGCAGCGGGAAGTACCGGGTACTCGTAGGTGACAGTTTGTCGAATCGGGTCTGTAGGACCACTGGCGACCAGCTCGTCGGCGTCCTCGTTGTACACGTGGTCGGACGGGTGTGGCGGCGACTCGTCCTCGGGTTCGAGTGGCGTGGCGTCCTCGTTGCGCAAGACGTCATCGTCATTGTTTTGGGGTCCGGTCAGCATGGTGCCCACCTCCCCGCCGACCTTCATACCAAGTCTCCACGTCAGCTCCGACTTGTAGTACTCGCCGGCGTTCCCCACCTTGCGTTTGGCGGCTTCCCCGACTCCCCGTTTGGCGGCTTTCACAGCGTTCTTGGTACCTGCCGCTTTCACAGCGTTCTTGGTACCTGCCGCTTTCACAGCGTTCTTGGTACCTGCCTCGACTACTCCGCGTTCGGCGGCTTCCTCGAGCCCGCGTTCGGCGGCTTCCTCGAGCCCGCGTTCGGCGGCTTCCTCGCCTCCGCGGAAGATGACTTTCGCAGTGTTCTTGGCGATTTTGACGCCGGCGCCGACGCCTCTGCCGACAACAGGAAGGGAATCGAACAACAGGTCTACTCCTCCGGCGGTGACGTCGTTCATTATGTCTTGATCCGAGCGACCTAACCCTAACCCGTGCTGGACTGCCGAACTCGCGCGAACCTCCGTTCCGAGGAAGGGCACATTGTCGATCCATTCCTTCACCGACTCTGGCATCCAAGGGGCGGCAAAGTTGGTGACCACGTGTGCCAGAAGGAAGGCCATGTCCTGACGCGCCCCAGCCTCAGAATTATGCCCGGTGGAAGAACCGGTAGCCCTCATACACGACGTACACCGTGCCTCCAATCGCCGCGATCGCGAAGAGACCCTCGGCCGCACCGGTCACTGAACTCGGCAAACCGATGTTCCCCACCGCTCTGTTAGCGCCGGCCTCGAGCCCCGCCAGGAGCCCCGGAAGACCGTGAAGCGCTTCTTCGATTGCCCCAAGCGGTTTTTCCATTAAGTTGGTCGCATCTGTCTTGAATTCTCGATAGAACGCCATGGCCTCGTTGCCGACCAGCCCTACTGTCACCGCCGGTGCAAATGCTTTAGCGGCGCGCCAACGCTCTTGTCTCGCCACGTTCCCACTCGTTGCAATGGAACCCGTGGGGTCTTTTACATGCGGCGCCTCGTGCGGCGCACTGTGTGGTTGTGTTCGACCACCCCCGCTTGCGTGTACCTCGGCTTTAGCGCCAGCCGCGACCTCGGCTTTAGCGCCACCCGCGGCCTCGGTTTTAGCGGCTTTAGCGACACCCGCGAGCTCGGCTTTAGCGACACCCCTGCTAGCAAACACACCTCTTATCAGGGCCGACATCTAGTTCTCACCCGACCCGTCAGAAACTTCACACACACGCGCGCGCCCTCTCTCACAGATCCTTCGCGCCGGCGGGCACCTTCACCGGCTGGTTCATCTTCTCCAGTGCGTGCGCGATGCGCGCGTCGCCGCTGTTCGCGCCGTGCACGGTCATCACGAGTGCGCCAATCGACAGCACGAGGCGCATCTCGGGCGACATGTACATGCCCGCGCCGTACTTGATCATCAGCTCGTCGACGATCGGCTGGAACTCCGCCATGTTGTCCTTCGTCACCTTGGCGAGACCCTGCAGGTTGAGCCCGAGCGGGTTGAACACGTCCCGGTGGATCGCCTCCACGGCGACCATCGAGCCGTGCAGGATCATCGCGCCCATGTTGCTGTCCTGCTTCGACCCGAGCTGCATCTCGTAGTAGTGGAGCTCGTCGAGGATGTCCTCGGCCGAGCTCTTGGCGCTCACGTTGTTGCGCTTCTTCAGGTGTGGGAAGCGCTCCTTGTAGGCCACTAGTTTGTCGAGGAGCGCGGATTTGTCAATATCTTGGGGTGGTGCGTTAGCAGACGAACGATCGGTGGAGGCAGGAGCTTTGGGGTCCGTCGAGGGCGGAGCGGTGTTCAGACGCTTCTCCTTCGACGCCAGACGGGCCTCCTTCTGCACCTCCAACTCCGAGGGCGGCTTCAACTTGCCGCCCTTCTTCTCTTGGATGACCGCGGAGATCGCCGCGGGGTCCAGGCCGCCGAGCTCGAGGGGGTCCTTATCACGACTGCTTGTCCCGGCCATCTGATTCGCTGTTGGAATTTTGGATCACGTCGCGAAACAGCTCCAGATAGCGCCAAAACTTGTCGTGCATCTCCCCGCGCGCCCGGACGGCCTGCACCACCGCGACGAACTCCACTGGCAGGTCCTCCTCCTGCATCATCCGCACAAGGCCGCTCCAATCACGATGTGCGACCTTGGGTGAGTTCGCGTCGAGTACCTGTGCTAGGAATGTTACCTCGACCACGGACCGGTCGTGTATGAGCTGCTCGATGTCCACGGGTAAGTTCTGCTTCCCCACCTCCCCAGTTACCCATCTGGCCATGTTGCCTAGCTTCTCCTTGAGGAAGGCGCCGAGTTCCATGTCGCCCGACATCTGCTTCAAGTGAACAGGTACACGGCGCCAGCTGCTACTGCTGGGACCAGTAGAAAATGTGTGTTCGTCGCGTCGGGGCTCGGGGAGAGCCACCTCAGCGGCTTAATCGAGCCGTCGTCGCGGAACGACTCGTTGGGGTACTTGGCGACGAACGCCGCGCCTGCGGCGGCGACGCCGGCGACGAAGGCGCGCGACATCGGCTGTCCGAGGCCGAGCTTCACTAGGATCCCGCGCGCGTCCGTGACCGCCTCGAAGGTCGACATGCTTGCTCAGCGTGCGCTCAGAAAGTTTAGCGACGAGCACCCGTCGGCGTGAACATCTCTTCAGCCATCCGCGCCGTCCTGCGACCGTCAACTTGGGACATGGGCTGCCGATCGTCGGGCAGCGCCCATCGGTCGCGCGTCGCACGCGTAACCGCCTCGCCTGGAAGGGTGGGCCGCGCGCCGAACTGCGCCGACGCGAACGGCAGCTTGAGCTTGTCCTCGCGGTTGTCGCCGTTCGCCCGGAACGACCACGGCGAGAGCAGACCGGGCGCGTACTGGTCGTGCAGGTTCGCGTGCCGACCGAGCCGCGGCCCGTCGACCTTGCCCTGGTCGACCAAATACTTGAAGTGGAGGTCGTCGAACGTGTTGATGCCCCAGGAGTCGATCATCTGGTTGCGAAGCGCGAATTCGTAGTCGGTGTGCACCTGCTGGATGCGCCGATTGACGTACTCGGGGTAGATCTCCATGAGCCACTTCAAATTGCCCGGCTTGCGGGGGTCGATGAGCGAGTTCACGTAACGGTCGAAGTCCCCAAGTTCCGCCTGGTCCTTCATCGCCTGCAGGTAGTTGACCTCCTCGTCGGAGATCGGGTCCGTGCGCATGACGCCCGGTGCGCCACCCGCCATGCCCGCCGCACGACGCACCTCCTGGCGAGCCTGCATACGCTCCTTCGCCGCCGAGGGCACGTCGTACTTGACCGGGAGCGCCTCGCCAAAATGATAGTTCGCAGCGGCATCGCCCATATCACCCGGAGCGGCCTGCGGCCCGGGCACCGTCGGCGCCGCGTAGTGCGTGCGCGCGGCGAGCTCGGCGTCGACGAGGCCGGCGCCCATCGCGAGGCCGGTGTCGGGGTTCGCGCCCTGCGCGCCCGCGCGCGAGTACATGCTCATAGCGTTCGGACCACCGGCATCCATACCCATGGTTCTTGCTTGTGTGTGTCTACCCCCCCCTCAGAAATTTCAGCCGTGCGTCACGAGCAGCTTGAACCACAGGTGCATGCGCCCAAAGTGCGCCGGGTTCCCCCGACGGTCCGTGATTTCCAGTGTGAGGTTGCGCAGGACGCTGTTCGTCGCGTCGAGGTCCTGCACGACGATCCCGTTGACCGTGTCGAATTGGTTGTACTCGACCGCGCCCACCTGGTTGTCGGCCGAGCTGCCGGAGTACAGCACCGCGAACGCGCCGCTCGCGTGGCGGTTGTTGCTCACGACGTGGCCCTCGATCTCGTTGATGCGCACGACCAGGTAGTCGTCCGCCTGCATCTCGTGTGCGTGGTGCAGACCCACCTGGCGCTTGTTCGCGACCGAGTAGCCCACAAGCTTGATGCAGCTGCACTGCTTCACGCCGTGGTCGAGCGCCGCGCGCAGCGTCGAGCCCGCGAGCCACTTCTTGTGCACGTAGAGCGGGTAGAAGAACTTCTCGTCTTCCGACGTCGCGTTGCCAAGGGCGACCGTGGCCTGGTCGCGCGTCGCGATCGTCACGGCGTGGTCGTGCGTCCCATCTGCATCATACGGGTGGGTTGCGTTAGCATCCTTGGGGTATTGCACCGGCATCGCCGTGCAGTTGACCGATTGGTTCAGTCGGAGTGCCACGTGTGCAATCCCCGCCGTGCCGACTGTCATCGACGCGGCCGTGAGCCGCGACCCGATCGTCACGACTTCGCCGAGCCCTGTCGTGGCGCCCGAGATGGTGACCTTGTTCCTGCTGACGGTCCCCGTCACCGAGCCGCTGATCCCGTCACCGCTCATGTAGGCGCCCTCCGCCCAATTGAGGTCGTGTGTGAAGACCATCTTCGGGTAGATGGATATGGTGTCGCCATTGGCCGACGTCGGGTCGCTCGACAAACTGCTTGCTTTCAATGTGATTGTTTTGGCCGACGAGTCAAACGATTCCACCTCCGCAAAATAATGAATTCCCGACGCCACGGTGCCGACGATCCCGGTCCCTCCAACTAGATCACCCGCTTCGATCTTGCTGAAACCGCCGTCCGTGAGGGTGAGAACGCGGCCGGACACCGAATCGACCGTTTTGTTGACTTGATGCACAAACTCTGTGCCACCAGCGGGGAAGCCGACGTTCCAACCAGCGCCGGAGGGGTAGGAATGAGCCACCACTGACGTGAGCTGCAGCGCGTTAGTCAAGCCCTTCCACGTCACCCAGAAGCCGACTTCAGGGGTCTCGCCTGGCGCCGCCCTCGTGGTCCACGTGTAAGTACCAGCAGAAGAGTTTACTGCCTGATGGACAAAGTTGTGAAAGGCCGGCGCGATCGTCAACACGGTCGCTGCCGTAGCAACCGCCGCGTGTGTCGTGAACTGTCCCACCCCGTCCGTTGTAGAGGTCATGCTAAGGGGCAGGTAGTTGCTTGCGCCGGGTGATTCCAACTGGTTGTAGAGCGTCGACACGGTCCGCTTCTCCATCACGGTCAGGTAGTCGGTGTGACCATTCGTGCCAGTCGCACCGACGCGCACGAGGTCCCCAACCTCGACCTTGTCGTAGACACCGCCCTTGTACGACTGCTGGTTGTACGACGCCGTCCACGTCGGCAGCACCCAGTCCGTCGCGTCGTCCACGACCATCGCCTTTGTCGTGTCCGTCGGGTCGAACCGCACGCTCTGTACCGTGCACGCGAATTGGTCATCATACTCGTACGATTGCTTATCAATGCCCGTGTCGGGTTTCGTCACGAACACATCGAGCCACCGCTCGCGGCACGCCATCGCGCTCTGTGTTGCCCACGAGTTGGAAAATGGACGACGCCACTCTTTCCAACGCACACACAGTACGCCATGGCGTGGGAGCTATGGTGGTTCATGACCAGGCTGATCTGGACGCTCACTTTGCTTCTATGGACCACCTACTTGCTCTCGAGCGACCAGACCCTGTCCGCGTCACTGGCGCTTGTGTCGGCTGTGGTGGAGGCCACTTCGTCTACAACGGGCCCTGTACTGGGCACCCCGGATCCCGTATCTGCACTAATTGCGGCATCGTGGAGAACGTCGTTGTCTTTTGGGAGACGATGTATGGTCGGAGCGTCCCGACTAAATGCAGCAACTACAAGCGAATTCATCACTGGCATGAGAGAATCAGCCAGCTCCTGCTTCTGGAGTCTCAGATTCCACACGCGGAGATGGTACAGATCGCTGAGAAGCTGTGCGACGGCACACACCAGAGTATCAACAAGGACAGCATTCGCGCGGTACTCCGATCTCTGAACATGCAGCTGTACATCGAGAAGTGGCTCCAGATCATCTACCGCATCACTGGCATCGCGCCACCCGTCCCCGGGCCCCTACTCATCCAGCAACTGGACTCGCTGTTCCAGGAGCTGCAGCGCCCGTTCAACGCGTACCGCGCGCCTGGGCGCAAGAACTTCCTCAACTACAACTACGTGTTCTGTCGCCTCCTCCAGAAGATGGAGTGCACCAAATTCTGTATGTTCTTCCCGCTGATCAAGAGCAAGTCGAAGCTTGCGGCGCTCGACTCGATGTGGGTCGACATGACCAGCTCCATCGGCTGGCCGGCTACACCGCTGCAACTCGTGGCGCCGTTCGCTGTACACCTTGAACAACCTGCGCTTTTGCTACAGCGCTTAGCGACTCGATACGTCGCGCCAGCTCCGGCTGCGACTGAAAGAGTGCCATGGAGAAAGGTATACCGAAAGTCGGATCATCGTCGCGTAGAAAGCCCGCCACGGTCGCCAACGCGGCGCCGTTCAGGCCAACCTGCACCAGCGTTTCAAACGCTTGGTTCGCTAAAGAGGCGCTTGAAGTGAAGCTCGGGAGGAGGCCCTCGATCGCGGCGCCGATCGCGACGCCGAGCACAGTGTGTGTGACGGAAACCTGGATAGACCGACTCGTGCTCATTTAGGCACGTTCTAGAAATTTACTACACCATCTGTGACCACGGCGCGGGCATGAAGTCCTTCACGGTCAGGAGGTCGCCCGCACTCTCAGGCCCTTCCTTCGGCGGGATGGGGCTGTCCGTCGTCATCGCCGACTCCCAGTACTCCTTGCTCCCCATGCGGAACTCGCCTGGGTCGGTCGCCTTCCACCAGAAGAGCATCTCGAGCGGGTCGACCTTCTGCTCAGGGCACGTGTTCACGACGAGCACCTCGTTGTCCTCCGTGTACGCATCGACGATCTGGTAGAACGCCTCCTTCGTCAGGAAGTCCGCGAAGTCCTCCCAGAGCGCCTCGCGCTGCCGCTGCTGGATCGTCTTCATGATAAAGCAGTAATCCGTGTTGCCGCGGATCACGGGGGTGATCGCCTTCGCGTACTGGCTCGTGATGAGCGTGAAGATGCGGTAGTGCCTGCCCGCAACGAAGAGCTCCATGAGGTTCGCGTCGTACTTAAGCCGCTGGTCGCTGATCACGTCGTCCAATAACACGAAGAACGGCGCCTTCTCGTCCTTCTCCTCGTCGCTCAGGCCGTTGTCGTTCAGGATCTTCTTCTGTCGCTTGAACACCGCGTCGAGGATCTCGGGCTCGTACCTCGAGTAGATGTACTTCGCGGGCACGTACTGGCGCCAGAACTTGTTGAGCTCGTCAGTCTGGCTGATCACGATGCCGGCGGGGAACTTGTCCTTCATGAGGTACATGAGATTGCGGAAGATCCACGACTTGCCTGTGCGCCGCTTGCCCACGGCCACGACGGTGCCGTCGATCTTGATGTCCTCCGGGTTGAACTCCGTCAGGTTCGGAAGGATCACCTCTGCGTACCGGTCGGCCGCGAGCACCGGCATCGTCGCGTTCCTTCCATAAGTCGTGTTCTTTCCAGGCGCGCTCGGGTCTTTCGAGTCCCGGTCACTCTCTACGCGCGGGTTACTGGCACCTTTCGGCTCGTCGTCGCCCCCCTCCGCAGCGCGCTTCTTCTCACTCGCGCGCGCCTTAGGGGACATGGCTGTGATCTTTAATCAGAAAACTGCCCCGTCGGCTCGACAGTCGCCTCCGAGTACACGTCCGAGTATGCCTGGCCGAAGTCGTACTTCGTCGCGGCGAACACGGGCACGCACGTCTTCGCCTCGAGCTTGGAGCGCTGGCACACGACCGACACGTCCTCGAAGCTCCAGTGGATGCCGAACTTGTCGCCACCGACGCCCGTGTACACCTGGTTCGCGTACACGGTCGCCGCGACGACGTCGCCCGGCGCCACCGTGCCGTTCGGGACGACCGCGCCTTCGTGGTCGCAGATGTTGATCTGCCGCGCAAACTTGCCGCCCATGCCGTCCCACGCGAACTTGGACGTCGACATCTGCACGGAGTGGCCGACGAGCTGGCCCGTCATCTTGTCGTACTTCGCGCGGATCGTGCGGATCTGCAGCATCTTCACCTCCTCACGCGACAGGTTCTTGCGCCCGAGGATCTTGAGCTGGTTGTTGTGCACGAAGTCGAGCAGCTTCTCGTCGACTGCGTCCATCATGTCCGCGAACTGCGTGTACTTCGGATTCTCGGTCTCGTTGATCGCGCCGTCGGTGAGGTCGAGCGAGAACTTGGCCTTGCTGATGTCGGCCGGGCCCCACATCGTACCGAAGTTGCCGTCACCGGTGACGCGGGGCCAGTTCGTCACACAGGCCGGGGTCACGAGCGCGACCTCGGCGCAGTTCGCGCCGACCACCATGCCGATCGTCGGCTTGGCGTTGCGGTCCTGGCCGAGCGAGAAGCGGATCTCGTTCACGTCAATCTGCTCCCACGGCATGTAGTTGCGGCGCGTCGCCATCATCGGTAGAATCGAGCGGGGAGGGGCTGCAGGCGCGTGCTCTGACCATGAGTCAGAAAATCCAGTGTGTCCACACTGGGGCTGTACTGTGCAGCGTCGCGGTCGACGGGGAGCAGCACGGGGCCCGAGGAAGTGCTCGCCGTTTGCTGAGCAAGCGGTGCGGCGCCCTCAGCAAGTCCCCAGATGTCGACGACCGCCGAGCTGATCGTGGGCACACCGCGTCCGTAGTGGGGTTTCAGCCCGTCGTCGCGGCGCGGCGGGTCGTTGCCCTCGCACGGGCCGGGTGGCATCTGTGTGAGCGAGCCGATGAACGGCACGCGCGTGTCGGGGCGCACGGCGAAGTCTGGGACACACGTACCGAATCCGACCTGTGTCATATCTCTCTGCTTCCCGATCACACGGCCCTTAGAATTACTCTCACTCGTACGGGTCCCCCAGGCAGCTCATGCAGTGATGCTCGGCCGCGGCGGGGATCCGCTTCCCGCGCACACTGCACCAGTCGTGCATCCCCTCGTGCACGAGTGTGCCCACGAGCTCGGCGTGCCACATCGGCACGCGCATGATCTCGATCGTCACGCCGTCCGTCTGTCCGAGCAGACTCAGGTCCGCGTCGCTTAGCTCGGCGCGGCGGATGCGCCGGATCGCACCGGCGTCGTCGAACTTCACCTGTTGGGGTTTGCAGCGGTACCTGCGCACCGCGTAGCGGCGGAACTTCCGCTGCATGTCGGTGCGCGCCACTTCAAACAGGTGGGTCGCCTGCCACTTCGCCTTCGAGAGGTTCGCGTTCGTCACCACTTGCGCCACCTCGCTCGTCTCCGGCGGGTACGCCGGGTAGACGCATCCGTTTAGCGGGGGGAGTGAGTGCCTCGTCTTCCTCATCCTCGTCCTCGTCGAAGGGGTCAGAAGAAGGTAGAGGGTCGCCGGGCACAGCAGACTCCCAGAACGTGCAGTCGACCGATCGTTCGATCGCCTCGCCGAGCTCGTACTCGATCTTGTCTTTCTCGTCGCGGTTCAGGGGCGGCGGGTTCGACGCCTGCGCCTGCATCGCCGCGTAGAACTGCCCGTAGTACGTGAGGAGGAAATCGAACACCTGTGCGTCGCGCACGACGCGGTACACGACCATGCCCTCTGGTGCCCAACACACGTAGTCGCACCACTGCCGGCCCGTGATCTCGAGGAGCGCGTTCACCTGCATGTAGTAGTGCGGTGGCACGGTCTTGTGCAGCCGACCGCCTTTGCGGAAGTAGAAGGGGCACTTGACCTCGATCATGCCCTCGTCGCCCACAAACCCGTCCGGCGAGCCGGCGAGCCAGTCGTGGTGCGGGTGCACGTGGAGCCCCGTCGACTGCACGACGTTGCCCGTGAGCGTCTGGTAGGCCACGATACCGTTCGCCTCGTTGTCGTTGCCGTACTTCGTCGCGTCGTTGCCCTGGAACTGCTCGACGCCCATCGCGCGCCGGTACGCCGCGGCGCGCGAGACGTAGGACACTTGGCCGAGCGCCGCCCCGAGGTTCGACGCGGTCAGCTTGCCGCGCCGTGCAATGTGCCACGCCGGGGTGCGCTGCTGGAGGCCAGACATGTCGGGTGCCCTCACCCCAGTATCAGAATTTTCGGACGGATATCAAGATGGACAGCTCGTGGCGTAACGTGTCGCTGAGTAGACAGGCGGAGTTGAGAGCGCACCCACACCCGATACGTGCGATCCAGTTGTACTGGAGGCGCGCGCTGGTCGCCATACGACGGCGATGGGCGTGGCGCTTCCGGCACCTGGGTGTACTGGAGGAGGCGTTGTGACAGATCTTCTAACATGTGTGTACACGGTGAGCAATGACGTGGGGTTGGTCACCACGGGGGCCGATGCAGGCTTCTCAGGGCGGTGCCCGCGGCACCCCTGCGGAGGCGGCGCAGACGAAGGCGTGGCCGAGCTACGAGGCCGCCTACCTTCAGAACCGCTTAGGTGCCGGGTTGTACGAGCCGAGTGGCAAATATGATGCGAAACTGCCCGATGACGCGGCCCGAGCCGTCTACCTGGACAAAGTGACCGAAAACTACAAGGAAGAGGCGGACGAGTGTCTCAAGGCCGAGTTCAAGGACTGGCTGGAGGGTCGGCACGAGGACAATGTAGCCCAGGAGCCGTATGTGAACAGGCCCGGTGCACCGGCGCGTCGGTACACTTACCACACCGACATCCCATTGGACAGCGGTGGCTTCGAGAGGAAGGCGCCTGGTGACCTTATGGAGACTGGGAAATGGAAGCCGACGTGGTGGGGCAAGGACAGCTTGACGCACCTCCCCGGTGTGCGTGACTTCCTGCGCGGCGAGAAGAAGGCCGGGTGGGAGAACGACTTCCAGATGAACATGCTCGCCGAGCACGGCCCACAGGACGTGGAGCAGGCGTGGCAGTACTTCAAGCACTGGGTGAAGGGGCGGCCGATGACCGACGCGGTGTGTCTGGCGGCACAGCAGCCACCTATCTCAGATGTGGACGTGAACGCGGGCCGGGTCGGTCCGATCAATCACATGCGCACACGGCAGTCGTGGGCGGGCGACCAGGACCGACCCGAGTCGCCTGGTGGCCTCGACCTGGCATCAACGCTCGCCTTAACGGCCGCGTCCCCGCAGGCAGCGGCGGTGGTGGCGAGTGCAAGTGCGGCGAGCGGTGCACTTGAGTCAGAAACAGGGAACCCTAACCCTAACCGCGCAGACGAGTACGTTGCACCCAACAACCAGCTTCCGCAAAGGGCCCTTGGGTTGGGGAGTGAAGTGGTGCGAACCGCCCTCGACGGGGCGAGCGCATTGATGCCTGCTGCACGGGGGGCCGGTGAACTCGTCGGCCGAGGCGTCCGAGGCATTTACAACGCGGTTGTTGGGGGTGAAGATGAGGCTGACAACCCCGCCGTCGCCATCCCAGTTGCAACTGGCGTTGAGGTCGTCCAGCGAGCACGGAGCGCTGCTTTGGAGAGCGACAGCGAGTCGAGAGCATCTTCAGATCTGCAGCTCTACCCGGAATATCCGCCTGACAGCGGTGCGGGGGCTGTCGCACCAAGACAATCTGGACGACCGACACGAGCACCGCGCCGGTTCGGTGCGGGGCATCCGGACGCCAGGACTGACATCTCACAATAGCTTCTTTCTGACACTCGTGTGTGAGCATGGACCCCTTCCTGCGGGCGAAGTACAAGCGCGGCGGCGCGCCGTGGGGGCAGCACGGCTCGTACACCGAGGACGTGCACCGCACCTACAACAGCGGCGGCCTGCCGAAGCGCGACCCACAGGCGTTCGAGCGCGCGCTTGACTACCGGCAGCGCGAACTCGAGGAGTGGCGGCAGACGAAGAGCCAGCGCGACGAGTACGAGGGCCTGCTCGCCGCGAACACGGATCGCCTCGTGCGATCGACGGCCAAGATCCGTGAGCTCACGGAACAAAATTCCAAGCTGCGAACCGACTATGGACGTGCCATCGCTGACCGCGACTCTCGCGACCGGAGCGATCCTGTACCACGCGCTGAAACCGATGGGCGCGAAGCAAGTCGTGCAGACGAGCCAGACGCCGGGGTGGGGGGGGTGCAACTCGAAGTACTGCGACATGGACCAGACGCAGGTGGACCGAGCGGTGAACACGGTGCTGAGGGACGACACGCTGGGGGGGCCGACGCTGAGGGGGGCGAAGCAGTACGTGGAGTCGATGTACCGGCGGGAGGCGAGTGAGCACCCAGGCGTGCACCTCGTCGCACACACGGTCGCGTGAGGCCGCGCGAGTGCGCACATATTCTGACCGGGCTGGTAGCACTCCACGAGGCAACGAAATGCCGCAGCTTCAGCTCAACTCCGGACCGCAGGACGCGCTCCTGTACGACAACACTCGCTCGTACTTCACGAACGTCGGCTACGTGCGCACCTCGAACTTCCAGCTCGAGCTGCGCGACGTCGACCCGCAGAACTCGGCGAGCCTCGGCACCACCGTGCAGTTCGTGATCCCGAAGGCCGCGGACCTGCTCGGCCCCGTCGACCTGATGCTCGACTTCAAGACGGCGGACGGTGGCGCGGCCGCGAACACCTACGCGGCGTGGGTCGAGTCCGTCGGCCTCGCGATGATCGATCGCATCACCTTCTCGGTCGGCTCGCACGACATCGAGACGATCACCGGCGACCAGCTCAACATCATTAACGAGCTCATGAAGGGCGACTCCCAGCGCCTCGGCCGTGACACGGTCCTCAAGACCGGCCAGGGCGCGGTGGTGCAGGAGATCACGGCCGCCGACGCCGCGACACTCCGCAAGAGCTCGAAGGGTCGCCTGATCTACGCGGCGGGGGCGTACGAGACCGGTAAGAAGCTGATCGTGCCGCTCGGGCTCTTCTTCACGAAGCACCCGTCGCAGTACTTCCCGCTCGCGGCGATCGCGGGGTGCAACGACGTGCGCGTCGCGGTCAAGCTGCGCCCGCTCAACGAGCTGCTCGTGCTCGGTGGCAGCGCGCACACCGTTTCGGGCTCGAAGATCACGGTGCAGAACGCCAATACGCCGGGGGTGCCGACGTGGAGCGGCGGTCTCATCGAGAAGTGCAGGCTGCGCTGCCACTACGTGCACGTCACGGGTCCCGAGGCGACGACGCTGATGAACAAGGAGCACGTGCGCCTCCTGAAGCTTTGGCAGCTGAACCACAAGACGGTGAGCGTCTCGGCGTCTACCACGGTCAACGCGCTCGCGAGCATTGACCTCTCGTTCCTGCACCCGGTGAGTGAGCTCGTGATCACGATTCGCAAGAAGAGCGAGATGAGCTCGTCGACGTCGGTGACGGCCGACATCGACAACACCGATCAGCAGGCGTTCTGCAAGAACTACTTCGCCTACCAGGGCGGCGGTTCGGACCCGAACATCGAGTCGCTGCAGAACCGCACCTCGCCGCTCAAGGCGGTCACCTCGGGTGTCGACGAGTACCTCACCGTCGACAACATCAAGCTGACCCTCAACGGGCAGGAGCGTCACCCGGGCCTCGCGTCGACCGGGCTCGACCGCGACTACCTGATGAACCGCCTCCAGCCGATGCTGCACTCGAACGCGTCGACCTACTTCGGCGACTCCCAGGACAGCCTCGTGACCGACGGCTCGGAGCTCGACTTCCAGAGCCTCTCGAACATGCTCGACCGCAAGGAGATCTACGTCTACCCGTTCTCACTCAACCCGGAGGGTTCCAACCCGTCGGGCGCCGTGAACTTCTCGAAGGTCTCGCACGCGAAGCTCGAGATCAACGGCACTGCGGTCGGCGCATCGGTCGAGTACCAGGTCGACGTGTACGGCGTGCACTACAACTGGCTGCAGATCAAGGACGGGCGCGCGCTCACGTCGTTCGCTTAAATCTGACGCCCCGTGTGACCCACGCGCGAGTGTGACTGTGTGTCGCGCGTGGAATGTCAATGGACCCCGGGATGGAGCTGCTCACGACGCTCGGCGAGGTCGGTGGTATCACCGGCATGATGCTCGCGGTCGTCGCGTTCGCGATTCGCTTAGCTAAAAAGAATGGGTGTCGCATGAAGTGTTATAACTGTAACGGCCAGCCCCTCGCCGAAGTAGACGTCGAGGAGGGCGGCGCGCAACTCGACTTGCACACCGACCTCCCGCCACCACAACCCTCGAACCCGCACAGCGCGCGCCCGCCAGTCCGACCGATAGACATTCAGATGGAATGAACGTTCTTTTCTAACGCACTGAGAGAGCCGAGTGAGTGTGCGTGCGCCCCCCTAGCGCCACGCATGTCTTACGTGATCGCGATAGACGTCGGGATCAAGAACCTCGGCCTGTGCGTCTTCGACTTCCGCACATCGAAGGTCGTTGCGTGGGAGAACGTGTCTCTCGTACCCAACGGACGATACATTCCTGCCAATAACGTGCAGTACGTCCGCGACTTCGTGCAGCGCTTCACACAGTACTTCGAGAACGCGTTCCAGGTGATCATCGAGCGGCAGATCCGGTGCAACATGCGCATCGTCGAGTCGGTGCTGCAGTCGATGTTCTTCGACCGATGCCAGATCATCTCCGCGCGCTCCGTCAAGGTGCACTACGACCTGAGCACGAAGAACTACCGCCTGAACAAACAGAAGGCCGTGGACTGGGCGAAGCGGTTCGTGCAACACAACCCCGGCGCGTTCGCCGACGAGCTCGCGGCGAACGCGTTCGGAAAGGCGGCGAAGCAGGACGACCTCGCAGACTCGCTGCTGCTCGTCATGTACTACCTCGACACTTATTCCAATCACCTGACCAGTGCGTGCACCCTGTACGAGTTCTTCAGCGCGCCCGTCTTGGACGATGTCTGACTTCAAGGGCGATTCGCGCTTCACGCAGCGATGCGACGACGGCTACTACGACGACTCGAACCTACTCAACGACGCCCACGTCGTTGACGAGTCGGAGCTGCCGCGATCCCTGTTTCGCGAGCGGCGCCGCTGGCTCATGCGGTACGAGGACGAGGTGCAGTTGCTGTACGAGACCTACGTCGAGGTCGGTCGCGCGATCTTCGGGCGTGCGTTCCACCAACTGGGGTCCGTCGCCGAGTTCGGCGACTTCGTCTTCAAGTACCTGCAGCCGGGGGCAACTTAATCTAACCAGTCGGCGAAACAGCGATGTCGGCGTGGGTCGTCGGTCTGGGCCTCGCCGCTGGGTACCTAGTGAACAAGAACGTGGTCCTGAAGAACCAACTGGACGAGTCCGTCGAGGAGTTCAACTCGGCCGCGCGGCCGGCGACGGGCGGCGTGACGTCGTCCGAGGTGCGTGCGACGCATCGACGCGTGGACGACCACACGATCTACGGCGACATGAACGCCGCGCTGCCTAAGAAGCGGATGGACGAGCTTCGGTCTCGGCAGCTTGCTGCGTCGGAGGAGACGGAGCAGTTCGACGCCGCGCAGGGGCCGGCGGCGATACAGGGTGTGCTGCTGAGCTTTGACTCTCTTGGCGTCTAGACATACGCGTGTTGTGCTCCTCGCGATTCTTCGCCTGTCGGCTTGCATACGCCTCCTTGAGAAGCCCGGCCGTGTGTTGCGAGTGTGCGGCCGAGGCCTCCCGCGCCTCCATTTTCTGCTGTTGCGCGGCCTGCACCCGCGGGTCCCCGAAGTGGCCCTGCAGCCCGAGAAAGTAGCCGGAGAGTTTGCCACCCATGTCCTGCGTCATCGCGTCGAAGTACACACCCATCTCCCGACACGCCATGCGCGCTGTCTTGTGGGAGTGGGTCAGAAAGTCGGGTGTGGCCCCGGCGCACACTGAACTGTGCGAGGAGGATCACGAGTGTAAAGGTTGCGGCGCCGATCCAGAACGCGACGAGCGCCGCGAGCGCCTGCTGCTGCTGGCAGGGGCTCAACATCGGGGGTGTACGCTACTTGGATGCGCGTCAGATAAATTTTCCAAAGGGTCCACAACAGACTGATACAGCGATGTCATACGGTGGATGGGGAGCTTTCTTTACTGAGAACGGCCTACAGGTCGGTGCTGTGACTGCGGCGACGCTTTTCGGCGTGCCGTTTGGTCGCTCAATGCAGGGCGCGCTCCTGAACGGCGCGCTCGTGGGCGTCGCGACGGACGCGGCGTTCAACGGCGTGCGTGGCCTCGACGGAAAGCGCATGGTGCACCAGGGGCTGATCGGCGCGGGCACCGCCGCGGCGGTCATCGTCGTCGCGCCGCTCGTGATGGGCTGAGTCGCCCAATTTTCCAAGCGGTGCATGGATCCAGAACAAACAGACAAATGACGATGGTGCTTGACGCGCTCGTGAACTGCGATAGTCGTTGGAAGGCTCTTGTTGGCGGCGCCGGCGCCGCGTACCTCGGCGCGGACCTGTTCGTGCCCGTGCCGAGCGGCGCGGTCTTCGCGGCCGCGGGCGTGGGCGTCGACGCGTGGTGCCGCGGCGGCGAGGTGCCGCCGTGGCAGGAGGCTGCCGGGTGCGCGCTCGGTGGCTACGTGGGCGGCGTCGCGCTGCGCGTCGCTGCCAGTACCGGCGCGCTCCCACGGCTCGTGACGGGCCCCCTGTTTACGCCGCGGTAGGACCGGGGCGGTGTCTGTAATTCTAACGGCATGTTCAGACCAGTGTGGGTGTCGTTCAACACAAAAAAGCAAAATGTCGTGGAACCGACTGGGTGGCACCGGGGGCAAGCTCAGCCGATTCGACCTGTCAAACCGGTTGAGCGAGCGCTCGCTCGAGGTCCGCGGCGAGCTGCGCGTGCACGACGTCTCCGGCCCCGGCGTCGACGCTAGTGTCACTACGGGGAGTGCGAACCTCGTCACAAGCGGTGCCGTCGCCGCGGCGATCAACGCAGCTTATTTCGGTGCGATAACCGAGTTTCCCGCGCCGAACATCGCTGACGGAAGTGTGAGCAACGCGGAGTTCCAGCGTCTGAACGGCGTGACGGACGATATTCAGACGCAGCTCGACACGACGTTGGCCGTTCGCAACAAGAGTGTGCATACGTCCATCAACTCGGTAGGCGGCGCTAACCTGGTGACATCGAGGGCGGTGTACGACTTCGTGTCGGACCGCCTGAGTGAGCATGAGACGGCGGAAGAGGCGCGCCGCGCGCGCGAGGACGCGCTGAGCGACGTGCAGGCGAGCATCACCAATCTTGACGCGACAAAGGTCGCTAACGGCACTGTGACCAACGCGGCCTTCCAGCAAGTCGCGGGCGCGCAACAGAACATTCAGACACAGCTGAATGGCAAACAGGAAGCTATCTCGAGCTCGGCGCGGCTCGACGCGGCGCTGATCGCGGACGGCAGCGTGAGCACCGCGGAGTTCCAGCACCTGAACGGCGTGACGGACGCGATTCAGACGCAGCTTGACGCAAAGCAGGCGACGATCTCGAGCTCGACGCGGCTCGACGCGGACCTGATCGGGACGGGGAGCGTGAGCAACACGGAGCTGGCTTCGCTCGCAGGTATTAGCGGCCCGGTGCAGACGCAGCTGGGAGGGGTGTACGACTTCGTGTCTGACCGCCTGTGTGAGTACGAGACGGCGGCGGAGGCACAGGGCAAGTTACAGACACAGCTGGATGAGAAGGTCGATGTGAATAGCGTCAAGCTGCTCAACACCACCCAGACGCACCAAGTCGTGACCTCGGTCATCAACGCGGCCGGGCCGACACTCGTCACGGTGAAGGGGGTGCACGACTTCGTGTCGGACCGCCTGAGCGAGTACGAGACGGCGACGGAGATTCAGACGCAGCTCGACGCGAAGGTGGACGCCCCCCCGGGGATTCACGCCGCGGTGATCGCCCGGGCGCTCAGTACCGACCCCGACTCGAAGCAGGACGCGATCAATGCATCTGCGCGGCTCGACGCGGTTTATGTCGGGGCAGGCACTGTGAGCAACGCGGAGTTCGGCCATCTGAACGGCGTGACGGGCGCGATTCAGACGCAGCTCGACGCGAAGCAGGCGACAATCTCGAGCTCGGCGCGCCTCGATGCGTCCCTGATCGGGGCGGGCACCGTGAGCGACGCGGAG
>Ga0209631_10002679_pt1 | contig 21130 bp, 13 predicted proteins | sample COG_08_FD_184752 | JGI IMG/M metagenome (GOLD analysis project Ga0209631, IMG submission 184752) | Pelagic Microbial community sample from North Sea - COGITO 998_met_08 (SPAdes) (version 2) | ecosystem: Environmental > Aquatic > Marine > Neritic zone/Coastal water | place: Helgoland, sampling... | reverse complement strand
GAGTTCTATTTGGTGATCGATTGAGTTTCCTGTGAAGTGTAATACAACCTTAGCTATTAGGTCTGCATTATCTGGTTGATTGGGTTTGTATCTAATTAGCTGAGATATCAACTGAATACTGCGGAACATTAGATTTTTCCTAGCAAGTACCCAGCTTCATATACTTTTCTTAAGTACTTTTTCTGCTTATCTGCTTTTGTCAATAGTTTTTCGTTAAATCCTTGATATCTAATTGGTAAGGGAATATCATCAATTTTATTTGCCCATAAGTCCCAAGGAATCGCCATATAATGTAGTGTAGGCATATCAAAATAATTTGCATATAAGTCATTTGTAGTAGCACACATAGAAAAAGATTTTCGCATCATTGTATTGTGATTTACTACATCTTTAGGGCCGATTGCCTCTTTCTTTATTAGTTCATCAACTTGCATATCAAAGTACAGCGGCATCCAACCATATTTTCTTTTCTTAAGATTAACAATTAGCTGAGCGCTATTAGCAGATAAAATAAATGAATCTGTATCATGTAAGTATTTAGGTGTTTCACTAGTCTTATCTACGACTCTGCTTGGCTTTCCATTTAAGAAATAATGTTGAGGACTAAAGTCTTTAAATAACTTCCAATTCAATAGTAAGAATTGTTCGTTTTTCTCATCTTTAGTAGCTGGTAAATCTAAAATTTTGTAGTAGTTTCCATAAAATGGGTGGTCAAAGTACTGATTCTTTCTAGAGAAAAATACTAAGTTGTCCCCCATCTGTTTTACAGTAGGAACATTGCCTCTAAATGGTGCATTAAATATTCTTGCACCTTGGGTATGCACAATAACTCTCTCTATTGGCCCTCCAGGAGGGTTTTTGTCTTTCCATTTTTCTCTAAATTGTAAAATAGTTCTGGCAAGTTTTTGGGAGCCTTCACCTCTGTGTTTAAAAGGGGATTGGTATACATGAACTTCTCTAAAGTTTTTAATAGCCCAGTCCATAGTAGGTTTAAGCTTGTCGTAGGCTTGTTCCCTTCTACAAAATAAATGCAAGCGGAAGTTCTCCGAATTGTTCAATAAAGAACTCAGAGTTAATTGTGTGTTTATTTCTTCACATAAAATTACTATATCTATCATTTAAATACCTTTTCTCTTCCTTTAAAAGTAAATTCCCAAAATTGTTCTAAATACCTTTCTACTCTTTCATTTGCATCTTCATCAAAATGAAAAACTATGCCTGATCTTTTACTAGATAAGATTTTCATGAGAGCCGTTCTTGAACCACACGCTTTTCCTGCGATTCCTTGATATATTGCTTCATAAGTAAGATGATTCTTTTCTCTAGCAACTCTAGGAGTAGCTACTGAATGGATATTTTTCCCTAGCAGTAAGGCTTCAAAGCCCATCTGACTATTAGGACAAAATGCCATATCCGTACATCTTTGAAGAACCTCATGTCCTCCAATCTTTTTATCTAATACTTTATCTTTTCCGTATCTTTCTCGATACTTAGCACACCAAATGTGCGCTGTAATGGGGTGTGGTTTAATTACATACCCCTCATTATTAACCATATGGTCTAGCTTTTTCCAATCAAGTACATTTTTGCCACCTTGTATTAAGTTGCTTCCTGGAGGGAAGACTACTTTATCATGTGTAGCTCTATTAAACTTTAATTGGTACTTGTTGCCTAAACTATCAATTATTTTTTGTATTCTTTCTTCATCAATCTTTATATCTGAATTAGCAATACTGTGCATAACTGCATCGTTTATCTTTACACTATTTACTCGGTAGAATATTCCACCCCCTAAAAAATCTGTATACAAAAATGTTCTAATAGTATGTAACTCATTAGTATTATACCAAAGGTCATATTCAAATGAACACCCATTATATTCTTCAGGTACAGTTTCTTCACGAAATTTTGCTAGTATATCTAATCTAGCTTTTGGTGGCATACAGCTACCTGATTTCATGAAGTGAGTAGGGACGTCCCCTAACTTTTCATTTATTGATAACTGATCAAGAGACATTTCTGCCCTCTACTTGCTCAGTTAACTTCCAAACTTGCATTTCCAAGTCTTTTATTCTTTCTTCATTTTCGCCGATTGTATCAAATAGGGCAGACATTAGTCCTTCCATTTTTTTGTTAACATAATCAGCTGTTATATCACTATTTCTATAATTGTGAGATTTATCTTCTTTTGGCTGTGCCATATTTTAGCTCCATGATGAACCGTCCCAATAGGAGGCTCCGACATCAGAAGCGCTTGATACTTCAGTATCGAATATAGTCCCAGCTTGAGAGGCTGTTATTCTTTCAAAAATATTTGTGTCTGTTGCAGTTGCAATAGTCGTCAAATGTTCAGTTGTGATTGTGGTGTCTGTTGCTCTAGTAGTATTGTAAACACTTGAAGTGTCTCTGGTAGTATTAAAGACAGACCCTGTTGAACTACTTGTCTCAAAGACTGTCGAGGTATCTCTAGTAGTATCAAAGTAAGTTGCAGTAGATTTACTTGTTGAAGTAGCTCTTGAACTTGCTGTTGTTGTTGTCGTTTCAAACGTACAAGTTGTAGATTTACTTGTTGAAGTAGCTCTTGAACTTGCTGTTGTTGTTGACGTATTAAACGTAGTATCTGTAGATTTACTTGTTGCAGTAGCTCTACTTGTAATTGTTCCAAGTGTTGTTGCATACACTGAAACTGTAGATCTACTCGTAAGAGTAGCTCTTGAACTTGCTGTTGTTGTATTTGTTTCAAAAGTACATACTGTAGATTTACTTGTTGAAGTAGACCTTGAACTTGCTGTTGTAGTGGTTGTATTATAAACAGTAGTTGTACTTCTACTCGTTGAAGTAGCTCTTGAACTAGACCTAGACGTTGCAAATGTAGTTTCGTACGTTGTAGTTCTAGCAGTATTTGTATTAAAAGTTGTGGATACAATAACATCATCTGTTAGTCTGCTAGTATTCGTATTATAGCTAGTAGATATTGAGTCTACATGGGTTACTTTACTAGTGTTAGTACTATAACTTGTAGCAATTGAGTCTACATTAGTTAGTCTACTTGTATTTGTCGAGTACGTAGTATTTGCAGTCGCACATGTATTGGTGTTATTCGTATGCTGACCTGTATTATTTGTAAACGAAGTAGTAAACGAAGTATTTGTATTATTCGTATGCTGACCTGTATTATTTGTAAACGAAGTAGTAAACGAAGTATTTGTGTTATTCGTATGAGCACCAGTATTATTTGTAAAGGTACTCTGATAACTTGTATTGGTGTTATTTGTATGAGCACCAGTATTATTTGTAAAGTTTGTAGTATACGAAGTATTGGTGTTATTCGTATGCTGACCTGTGTTATTGGTAAACCCAGTTGAAATAATTACATTGTCAGTTGTTCTCGAAGTATTAGTAGAATATGTAGTACTAACTATAAACTCACAAGCATAAGAAGTATTAGTACTGTAACAAGTATTTGTAGCTACGATTACATTATCAGTAGTTCTTGCTGTATTAGTACTATAACAAGTATTCGTTGCTACAATATAGCATGTATTTGTATTATTTGTAAAGCCAGTTGCTACAATCGCAGAAGTATTTGTATTTCTTGCTGTATTAGTACTATAACAAGTATTCGTTGCTACAATAAATGCACAAGCATAAGAAGTATTCGTACTATAAGAAGTATTCGTTGCTACAATAAATGCACAAGCATAAGAAGTATTCGTACTATAAGAAGTATTCGTTGCTACAATAAATCCACAAGCATAAGAAGTATTCGTACTATAACAAGTATTTGTAGATGCAATATAACTAGTATTTGTATTTCTTGCTGTATTAGTACTGTAACAAGTATTCGTTGCTACAATATAGCATGTATTTGTATTATTTGTAAAACCTGTACTTCTAGAAGTATTTGTACTATTAGTTCCCGCAGTATTTACAGCGGCTCCCTGAGTATTTCTAGAAGTATTGGTAGCTCGAGTACCTAAAGGTAATTCTGCATCAATAAACCATTGAGTATTGTTTGTAAACTGAGTAGCATACGATGTAGTTGTTGACCACGCTGTATTTGTATTTACAGCAGCTAGAGCAGTACCCCTTGCTGTATTTGTTCCTACAATCGCGCAAGTATTCGTATTATTTGCTGCTGCTGCAGTATTATTTGTAAAGCCAGTTGAAATAATAGCACAAGTATTCGTGTTATTCGTATGAGCACCAGTATTATTTGTAAAGGTAGTCTGATAACTTGTATTGGTATTATTCGTATGAGCACCAGTATTATTTGTAAAGGTAGTCTGATAACTTGTATTGGTATTATTCGTATGAGCACCAGTATTATTTGTAAAGGTACTCTGATAACTTGTATTGGTGTTATTTGTATGAGCACCAGTATTATTTGTAAAACCTGTACTTGCTATAAAGCATGTATTTGTATTTCTTGCTGTATTTGTTGCTACAATCGCAGAAGTATTCGTATTATTTGTGTGCGCACCAGTATTATTTGTAAAGTTTGTAGTATACGAAGTATTGGTGTTATTCGTATGGGCACCAGTGTTGTTTGTAAACGTACTTTGGTAACTTGTATTCGTATTTCTAGTTGTATTGTTTGTAAAACTTGTATTATAACTAGTATTCGTACCCCTACAAGTATTAGTACTATAACTTGTATTTGTACTTACAATTACATTATCAGTAGTTCTTGCTGTGTTTGTACTGTAAGAAGTATTTGTAGCTACTGTAAATGCACAAGCATATGAAGTATTTGTACTGTAACAAGTATTTGTAGCTACGATTACTAAATCAGTAGTTCTTGCTGTGTTTGTACTAAAACTTGTATTTGTACTTACAATTACATTATCAGTAGTTCTTGCTGTGTTTGTACTAAAACTTGTATTTGTAGCTACTATGAAAGAAGTGTTTGAACTTCTCGTCGTATCATTTGCAAAGCTCGTATTATACGAAGTAGTTGTATTTCTTGCTGTATTATTTGTAAAGGTCGTATTATACGAAGTACTAGTATTTCTAGTAGTAGAATTTGTAAAGGTTGTATTGTAACAAGTATTAGTATTATTTGTAGTACTGTTTGTAAATCCTGTAGACCTACTGGTATTTATTGTTGTATCATATGAAGTGTTGAAGGTTGTTGTAGTGTCATAGACAGTAGTAGTTGCCTTACTTGTTTCAAATGTAGTTGTAGTTGTAAAGTTAGTTGTTGTATTAAATACAGTCGTTGTCGTACGCGTCGTGTTATACGTAGTTGTTGTTGTAAAGTTTGTAGTTGTATTAAATACAGTTGTAGTACTTTTAGTAGTATCAAACGTGGTTGTAGTTGTATATGTTGTAGTACTATCAAACGTGGTTGTAGTTGCCCTCGTTGTATTATATACAGTCGTTGTAGTAAAGTTTGTAGTTGTATTAAAAGTAGTCGTTGTATCTCTAGTAGTATTATACGCTGTAGTAGTCGTAAAGTTCGTAGTAGTATTAAACGTTGTGGTTGTTGATCTAGCAGTAGTAAAAGTACAAGTTGTACTTCTACTAGTATCAAATACTGTATTTGTTGCTTTTACAGTTAAGAAAGTTGTAGCAGTATCTATGTTTGTTTCAAATGTACAAGTTGTACTAAACGAAGTCTCCTGCGTTCCAGATACAAATGTAGTTTGAGTATTAGTACTTCTAGCAGTATTATGTATAGCATCAAAGGGGCCTTCTAAAGTTCCCGCGTCATTTACATAAACGTGATGGACACGACGAATCGTGCCGCCATCATTAACCGCAATAAAGCGGATTGTACGAAGTGTACCCCCGTCATTTACATAAATTGCCATTTAAGTTTTCCTATGAATACACGTACCAAACGTGTCCGCTTGATGTTCCACTAGTGGAAGTTGGAGCAGTGGTAGTAATGCTGTAGGGTAGTCTTGCTGCTGCAATTGTACCTGACATTTTTGTACCTGGAACGTCCAAATTGGTAATCGTTCTGCTACTATTAACGATTTCTGTACCGTCAATACTCAACCCCGAATCTTCAATATTAAATTGTAATTTTTGACCCATAATTATACCTCGATTGTTTGTCTTAAGACTTTAATAGTCATTGTGTCTGTTGAAGCTGGAGTAACTCTTAGTCTTACATTCCCTGAGTTAATATCAGCGTCAAAAGTAGCTTGCGCTCCATTATCGAATATGGAGGCATACTGTGTTAAATATACTGTTGAACCATCATGGAATAATAATAGTTCTAATGCTTGGTAGTCAGAATCACTACTATTTGTTATTTGAATCAAGTACTTTGCAGTTCTAAAAGCAGTAGCACTAAAAGTGTCTACTGTCTGTTGTCCTGTAGAAGAACTAGAAAGGGTAGAGACGTCAAATCCAGCTACTTCGTCTAGATGAATTTTTTGTGGTGGATTAGAGTCTTGTACTCCTAGATTTCCATTCACATTTGTTGCACCTGAGCCAAGAGTTGTTGCACCTATAACTACTCCAGAACTTGCTGTCATGGTTTTGCCGTCTAAAGCACTACTTGATAATTGTGTAGTTGTTACAGAGTTATTTGCAATCTCACTTGACCCAACAGCGTTTGCTGAAATCTTAGCTGCATTAACTGCGTTAGCTGCTATCTTACCGTTTGTTACTACACCAGTATCTAAATGAATACTATCAATAGAACCAGTTACTAGCTCTGCGCTATCTACTGAGTTAGCCCCCATAAGATCTGCGGTTATTGTACCACTAGGAATTTGTGTAGCTGTTACTGCGTTTTGTGCAATCTCTGAACTACCTACGGCATTTGCAGCTATCCCATCAGCTGTAACTGCATTAGTTCCTATTTTATCTGCTGTTACACTATCATTGGCAAGGTGTATTGCATCAATACTACCTGTAATTAGTTCTGCACTATCTACTGAGTTTGCAGCTAATTGAGTTGCTGTAATTAGTCCATCTGGAATATGAATTACTCCAATAGAGTTCTGTGCTAGTTCTGAAGCTGCTACAGCGTTTGCTTGTATCTTTGCAGCTGTTACAGAGTTACCTGCTAATTGTGCAGTATTAACCTGTGCGTCATCTATATGTTTTGTCAAAATAGAGTTCTGAGCAATAAGTGAACTAGTAATTGCATTTGTTGCAATCTCTCTAGCCGTAATATTATTCTCAGCTATCATTGCTGATTCTACAGCATTTGCTTGAATTGTTGCTGTGCCTGTTACGTCTCCACCACCTGTAAAAGAAGCTGATGTCCAAACAACATCTCCTGTCATTCCGATTGTTCTACCTGTAGATAGTGTAGTTGCTGTTGTAGCATTACCTGTAACGGCACCTTCTAAGTTGGCTACTAATGTAGCAACTGTGTACCCTGTTCCACCAGTATTTACTGTTGTGGTAGGCTGTACTTGTAAGTCTTTAAAAAGTCTCCATTTTCCAGAAGAGTTTGCGTCTCTGAATATACCAGAGTATAAATCTTGTGAGCCTGATGTATCATATAATCCATAAAAACCAATATCAACTGCATCTGAGCTGTTGTTAGCTGTTGCCATTGAGATTAAAGAATCACCAGTAGTAATTGTAGTAGCTGAAGCTGCGAATGAAGTACCTGATACTGTTACGTCTCCTGAGAAAGTAACGTTACCTGACATTGTTTGTCCGCTTAGTGCATCTGACTTAAGTTCTGCTGCTGAAACAGCATTAGCTGCTATGCTATCTGCATTAACGGCATTTGTTGCAATTTTCCCATTTGTTACTGCATCGTCGTTAATTTTAGCAGTTGTAACTTGTGAGGCGCCGATATGGATAGTATCTATACTACCAGTAACAAGTTCCGCGCTATCTACTGAGTTAGCACCTAATTGTGTGCTAGTAATACTTCCGTCTGCTATTTTAGCTGCAGTAACTGCGTTATCTGCTATCTTTGCTGTAGTTACATTAGCATCTAGTATTTTTGTTGTTATAACTGCATCACTTGCTAAGTGTATAGCATCAATAGACCCAGATATTAGTTCTGCGCTGTCTACTGAGTTTGCGGCTATTTGATCCGCTGTAATTTGGTTATCGTCAATGTGTTGAGTTTGAATAGCGTTATTTGCTATCTTAGCTCCAGTAACCTGAGCTGCTCCTATATGTAAAGTGTCAATAGAGCCAGATACTAATTCTGCGGTATCTACTGAGTTTGCTCCTAGTTGTGTAACAGTAATACTACCGTCAGCTATATGATGAGCCGTTACTTGATTCTGTGCAATTTTAGTAGAAGTAATTGAGTTTACTGCAATTTTTCCAGCTGTAACCTGTAAGTTACCTAAGTGACTAGTATCGATACTGCCGTCTACTAACTCGTCAGAGTCTACTGAGTTTGACCCCATTAAGTCTGCTGTAATAGTTCCGCTTGGAATCTGTGTAGCAGTTACAGAGTTATTAGCAAGTTCTGATGTTCCAACTGTATTCTCTGCTATTTTAGCTGCAGTAACTGCGTTATCGGCAATTTTTGCTGTAATTACAGAGTTAAGTGCCAGTTTAGCTGCTGTTACTTGCAACGCTGCTATATGAATAGTATCTATTGAACCAGTTACTAGTTCTGCACTATCCACTGAATTTGCAGCCAAGGCGTCTGAATCAATAGACCCGTCTGCGACTGATGTTACTGCTGATGATTGTAGTTGTGTCGCACTAACAGCATTAGTAGATATTTCTGATGTTCCGACAGAGTTTTCGGCAATCTCACTAGAGCCAACAGCGTTTGCTGCTATCTCACTTGCAGTAATTGAATTACTTACTATTTCTGTTGTTCCTACTGCGTTTGCCTCAAGCGTGGAGACTAGCGCGTTTTCTTTTCCTATGAGTGCCATGTTATGTCTGCTCCAGATACGATAGAACCACGTCTATCGAGCTTGCAACGTTTGATTGTATCTTTATAGCATCACCTGCGTTTAAAACAACTTTTCCTTCTCCACCAATTGCTACTACGGTTGACCCGTCTGGAATTGGAGAGGCAGATAAGATACCAGCATGATTGCCCGTACTAGAGTCGTAAAATTCGACCGTACCATTGATTGCTCCTGCGCTCTGATTACACAAGTATAGTCCAATTATTGTGACTGTTGTGTTAGCAGGGCAGGTGTAGATCGTTGTTAAAGACGTACCTACATTTATTGCTGTTGCTGATTTAAATGCTGATGCCATGTTGCTATCCTAATGCTATAGTAAAGGCTAGAATATCATCTTCTGTAGCAATAGCTTCTGAATGAGAGGCTACTGTTACTATATTACCATTCGAGTCTTTAGTATAAATCTTTTGGTCGTTAACGTTCATAGCAATTTCATGCGTAGCTAAGTCACTAGTACTGGGGGCTGCTCCGGAACTTTCCGACCTTTTAATTTTAATTACTTGTGCCACTAGAATGTACCCCCGTCTAGTGTATTAGACCATGTGACTGTAGAGGACGATCCTACTTGAAGTATCTGTCCTACACTATTTGTTGAGTCATATGAGCCAATTGAAAGTTTTGAGTAACCACCATTAGCACCATTAGCACCAAAAAGTATGTCACCGTTTGCAGTTGCAGAGATGCCTTTTAAACTTAAGTTTACTCCACTATTATGTGAAATTGTTTTGTTGTCTACATCTACTGCAATAGTATTCCCTGTTTTTGTAAGGGCATTACCTGCATCAATTTGTCCAGCTCCTGAGAACTGTGTGAATGTTAAAGTACTGGTGCCAAGAGTTGCTGTTCCTGTTATTGAAGTAAGAACAAATGCGTTATCCGCGTTAGTTGAGCCTGCTTCTATAAAACAGAACATTCCGCCTGTAACTTCTGCGTTAGAGTCGGCGTCTACTGCTCTTGTTAGTACACCTGCTACACCTACTGCTGGAGCAGTTGTAACTTTGTATATACCATTTTGTGTTGCTGTTGTTTGATTCTTAACAAGAACTCTATCGTTTAGAGCTAAGTTAACACCATCAAGTGCTTGAACGCCTGTAGCGTCATACGTAAGAGTTCCAGCACCATTGTTATAGGTTGCTGCAATATTTGCTGTTGAACCTAACTTTACTGAATCTTTAATGTCGAGTGCTTGTTTTACACTATCAACATATCCTTTTGTAGTTGCATCTGTACTTGCTGTTGGAGTACCTACGTTAGTTACTCTGTTAGTACCCATATCAACAGTTTGTGAGCCAGCGACTGTAAAGCCTCCGTCAAAGTCTGCTGAAGGAGTGAATGTTGCAGTACCTGTAACAGTAACGGTATCACTACCTGCGTTACCTAAAGTAACATTACCGTTTAGAGTTGTATTGCCATCTACATTAAGTGTAGAATCTAAATCAACTGCGTCTTGTACATTCATTGTACCTTTAACTACTGTATCTCCGTCTCCGGAAGCTACTGTAAATTTGTCTGTGCCTACTAAGAAGTTTCCACTAGTTACATTTATTGTACCTGTGTCCATATCTTTTCCTACAATTACTTTCTCGCTAGAGTTAGTAGTTACGAATTTAAGATATGAGTTTCCTGCTTCTTTGAAGTCAATTGCTGCCGCATTGTTATCGGGCATTGTGACTGTATTTGCTTGTCCAGATAAATCAACTGTTCCACCATGAGTAACTACTAAATTACTTGTAGCGGCTAAAGTTAGATTTCCTGAAGAAGTCGATATTGTGTTGCTAGAGCCAGTTACAACTATGTTGCCTGTCTTTAATTGATCAATCTTATTATTAGCGTCTGTAATTACTGCTGAACTAGCTGTTAGTGTACCAGCTGCGTGGTCTAACATTTCAACGTATAGAGCACCGCCGATTGCAGTTACAGCGCTAGAGGAAGGGTGACCAATAAATAGCTTATTACTATTCGAAGAATACGCTAACTCACCTGCACCAAGTGAACCCGGTGCGGAAGTACTGGAACTTCGTTTAATTTTAATTGTTTGTGCCATTATTTATTCCTATATGAGCTTAAAAGCTCCCTGCGTCTATAGTGTCTGAGTCTGCTGAAGTGTTTCCTATCATTACAGGAACAAATTCAAAAGTACCCGTCGACGTCTCTCTATAGATCTTTAACTGATTATCGTCAGTATCATAATAAAAGTCACCTTCTGCTAGATTAGTTGTTCCTGCAGTAGGTGCCGTTGTTTGATTCCAAAATTGATCAGCTAACTGTAAAAGTGCTTGTTCAACTGTGGAAGCGCCGGAGATAGTTCTCGCAGCATTTTGAAAAGTAATACCCTGGGCATCTGTAGCCGCACCAGCAATAGCTGATGAAATAGTAAGAGTAGTAGTTTGATTAGTTACTCCTATGGAAGTAGTTTGGGGTGTAATCGTTAATTGAGTTGCCATTATCTAGTGACTTCTGGAGTGACTCTTGCCACACCCTGTAGTAATCTTGTTACTGTACCGTTATTAGTGTTTACTAGTTCTAAGTCGTAATAATATTTACCTGACGCAATACCTGCAGTAACTGAATTGCTTAACTGCATATTTATTTTACCACCACTTGCATCAACAATTGTACAAACAAAATCTGCTGTCTTGGTTGCTGATGTAGGCGAAGGGCGCAGTTGCGCTCTCGCTGTATGTGTAGCGACAGGCACGGCTGTGCCGTCTTCTGATATCGCTACTTGAATAGAGAAATCAGATCCTTGGTCAATAACTATATCGTAAGTTCCTGCTGCCATAATTGAATATTATACTCCTATTGTTAAATTATAACAAAAATCATAGGTCATGTCAAGAACTAAATTTGGAAGGTATATTTGATTGGTTTGGTATAGCTCTGCTTATTCAATTCTCAGAAACATAACCAAAAATTAGTGGTGGTGTTTTTCTCTAGATTAAGAGTATGTCCAAGTTACTGAAGCCCAGTCTGAGTCTCCCGCTTTCAAAGTTCTATATTGTGCTATAGTAGCTTCGTTGTATTCTAGATTTTGAGCTTCTAAGTGAAAGTCGCCCGGACTTGTTGTTGTGGTTCCTGTTAAATCAAACCCTAAGTCGTCCCATTTTGTTCTTGTTGAAGATACTGCGGTGTTGTGCCCAGCGTTACCAGGGGCTTGAAACCACGCGTTTATATGTGTAAGATTCCATCTCTCCATCATTCCTAGTGTCATTATATTATGGTCTGAGAAATATCCGTTACCTCTATGTAGAGGGTCAATTATTCCAAATCTTACATTCATCTTACCTGCTTCTGCTCCGAATACCCAAGTGCTAATTCCTACGGCTGTTCCGTCTTTTTCTGAAACATAAGTTGCTATTTGGAGATTCTCTCCTGTATATGTATGTATATTTGTTTCATTGAAGTTGTCATTGTTTAATAACATTCTACTAAATCTATTTAGTCTTGCTATGTATGTTTTACTTCCTTGTGGAAAGTCTTTCCAACATCTCATAAAGAAGTCTTGATCTGACGCAGTTTCTGTAAGGGGTCTAAACTTCCACCCATTACTTGCTGTGCATATTGTTGTTGTTGCCATGCTATCTCCTATTGTTTACTATTATGTACTAACATGCCGTCTACATAATAGGTGTGTTCGTTATCAACTGTAATATTCCATACAGTTTGTTTTTCATCAATTCTGTTAATTATATCTATAGAACCATTAGTAGTCATATCGCCTATTTCTATTTGTTTAGGCTCTAGTTCTATTTTATGACCAAATAACTGATGTTCCCTATAGTACTCTCCTGGGTCAATACAAGACCAGCCTTTATCTTCTATCCATACTGGGTGTCCTGCTGTAATCTGTATATCATTTAGCTTGTACCAATAATCAACTTCAAATGATTCTTTCTTAGTAACTGTAGCACCCTTTATCTTTTGTCCTACTTTTAAACTTTCGATAGCTTGTTGTCCTTCTTCTAAGTCTACGAGAGTGCCAGGAAGGAAACAGCCTCCACCTCCGCCGCCTCCGCCTCCAGAAGAACTTGTATCAATAACAAAACAACTCATTGTAATTGTAAGCCCACTTTGGGTATGTGTAACAGTAACAGTTTTACTTGTTGCAGCAGTAAAGGTAGCGGGACTAAATGTCCATGCATCTGCTCCTGTGCCTGTATTTGTAAGTGCAAATCCTTCACTACCCGAGCCTGTATTTGCTCGAATATTGTCGCCATCTCTAAGCCATGTATAAGTACAACTTTGAGAAGACACACTATCTAATGGGTGGTCAACTGTGATTGTACCTGTTGTGTTATTTGCAGTATAGCTAGAGCCGTCTGTTGTGCTGAAGGAACTAGCTGCCGAACCGCTAGATACACCAATACTATTAAACTCAAAGTCCCCTTCTTTTGTAATTGTAGAACTACCTGCTAATTGTGCATCAGTAATAGAAATATTTGACAAGTCTGCATAGCTTCCACTAAAGTTTGATGTACCAGCTCCAATAGTTCCTCTGAATGCAGTAGGTGTATCTGCTACCCAAGCAGAGCCATTCCATCTTGGAATTTTTGCTGCGTTACCTACTAGAGCATCTATATCTATACCAAACCCACCTTTTGTTCTTGGGAGTGTTCCGCTTATACTTGCTAAAGATGGAGCAGCAGCGGTAGTACCATCATAGTTAAGCGTGCCATTTGCATTTGTTGTGATTTTACTATTTTGAATAGCAGCTCCTGCCGAAGTAAGACCTGTTCCGCCTTTATTTTGTGGAACTTCTCTCTGAACATCTCCGTCTGCATTTAGTCCTGCTCTAGCTCTTGCTACTCCATCTTGAGCATTTGCTACAGTTTGGTTTCCTACATTTGAAACATTGTTAGCTGTATTATTTGCAGTAACGTCCGCACCGTCTGTTACGGAGCCTAGACCTACATCCGCCTTGTTTTGTACATGAACTACTGGAGTTTCCCACGTATAGTTAAATGTAAAAGTAGGGAAACTTCCTGCAAGTTTAGCCACGCCCTTTGAAGACCATAATTGTTTTCCTGATACTGCGGCTGGTGGACTGTCACTCCAGTTATCTCCAGAGTTGGGGTTGTTTGTTGGTAAATCTGGGTATGCTGTTGCAGTTGGAGTTCCTGGACTACCGTTATGATTTAAGAATATAAAATTAGTAAACTGAACACCTTCTGAGCTTACAGATGCAGTACTCCAAGTTAGCGCTGAAGACGTATCACTTCCTGAACTAGATTCTGTAGCCAAGGCTGCTGATTCTATAACAAAGTATCCAGCAGTTACTGCAGGTCTTGTTTGCGACCAGCCACTAGCTATAGATGCTAAGGCTCCTGTACTAAAAGTATAAACACCTGACGTAGGTGCTGTATTTGCTACAGTAGTGCCGGTAGCTGTCCAATTACTTTGTAATTTATAGAGTCTGAGTTCTTGTACTAGTTTACCGGGGTCTCCTGTTGCTCCATCTGTTTTTCTAGTATGTATTACTGGCGTTGACCAGCCGGTACCAATAGCTATAGCGGTAGCGTTAGGTGACCCACTTACAAGAACAGTACAAGAATATACAGTATCTCCATTGTTTGTTACACTTGGAGGAGTAAGATTCCAATCTGTGTCGTTAAGTGTAAGAGTAGAATTAGTTGCATTATAAGTAGAAGTACCAGGTTTAGTAGGAGAAGCTCCATTATTTGCTACAACATCCGAGTAGCATTTTAATTCCGCTACTGCGCTTCCTTCTACTTGGAATACTGCGCCCCATGCATATGCTGTTCCGTTAACTCCTACTGTACCTTTTGAAGACCATAAAGTAGTAGTTCCACTTGGGGGATCATCATACCATTGTATGTCCTGACTAGGAATGTTGAGTCCGTTTGCTGTAGGAGTGTTTGGTTTAGTAGCGCTTCTCGCGAATACAAAGTTTACTCCTGCTCCGTTATCCCCGTCAAATGCTGTTATTGCAGAAGGAACTGACCAATCATATGAACCTGTATTTTGTGTTCGTACCCCAATTGAAATATAAGTCTTTTCGTTAGTCGAAGGAGCCGAAGCGGTGAATGACCAACCAGTTGGTGCACCTGCTGAATCAGCTGGAGCGGTTGTAAGGGCTGTACTTGAATTTTGATAAATTACATCTATACCATCTCCATCGTCACCGTTGTCTCCATCATTTATTGTAAAGGTAGAGTCATCACTAAAGGTAAGTGTAGTTTCACCTGCAACTGAGGTGTCAGTATCAGTAATTGTTAATGGAGTAGCATTTGTACCATTTGTTCTCGTAAGTGCGGCTATAGGCGTTGACCAAGTTGCATCTTGGGGAGACGCTCCATCTGAAGTAAAAGTTCTAGAGGATGCGTATGCTATATCTCCATTTGCTGTAAGGGCGGGCATTGAAAGAGACCAATCACTATTACCTGTAAGAGGACTAGCAAAAGTACCTACGTCGTCGTCGATAGTACTGACATTCTTTCTAAAAATAGTTTCGTGTTTTACACTTTGCCCAGCAGTACCGTCTTGCCCTGTTTTACTTTTTGTAATTGTTTGGGGCTGTGCAAAACTAAATGCAGTACCATCTGTGGCCTTACCTGTAATAGTGTAGGTAATTGTTTTAAAATCTACAGAATTGGACATGCCGGAATGATCTCCGATATTTGCGTATCTGCCGCCATTTGTTCCTGCAGAGGTTGCGGTGCCTTCTGTAATATCTCCTACATTCCCTACAGTTACTTTCCAATGTCCTGCAGCAGTACCTACTCCATCATAGTCTAATCGATTTGTTCCCTGGTACACTTCTATACGTGTACCACTACCAGTATAGTCGCTCACTACTCCTGCCTTACTTGCTGGAAGCACATGAGCAGGATTAGAAAGAATTGGCTGCACTGAGCCAGCAAACATTTCTAGTAAATGGAGTTGAGTAGTATCTGAAGCACCGCCATCGTCTGCATGTAATGTATATGTAATTGTCATATCATCTACAAGTTGAGTAGAATTTACTGTGGCAGTAGCTTTCCCGTTTGTAATGGTATTGCTAGAAGTTATACTACCTCCAGAGTTTGACCATGTTCCATTTTGTGTCGTATTTGTACATTGTGCTGTAATTGTTATACTTGTAGGGTGGAAGAAAGTAGACGTCGATCCATAATCCTCTGGGAACACCTCTTTTGTCATTATCTGAGAACTAGGAGTTACAACTACAAGTTTTGCATCTTCCCCTGCCGTTCCTTGTGAAGACTTTGTAAAAGATAATATCTTATCTTCAATTAGTAAGTCTGAGCGTCCTCTATCAAATATTCGTATTGTTGCAGTGGCTGCAGTATGGGCGTCCATATCCCCATCGCCGATTGTTACTTGTCCAGTTGACGAGTTAATAACTATATCACTATCATTATCAAAGCCAGTTCTTGCTTGTAAAGATAATCCAAAGGTATGTTGAGTTGTACCGCTACTTGCAAAAGTATAATCCTGACCCCCTTTTCTAATAATGAAGTCACAACTATAGGCACTTTCATTTGTTACTGTTCCATCAAGATTAGCGTCAAATGTAAAGTTTAGATTTGTAGCGCCTACACCATAAGCAGATTCGCCCTGAGACGACCCATACTTCTGTAAAGTGTAAGTACTCGCTCCTGTCTTTGTAACCTTACCCATAATAGTATCAGTTACGAAGTCCGCTAAAAAGTTAGGTTTTGAAAATGCTTGATTATCTATGTTAGTTATAGTTTGGTTTGACGACACAAAGGATAGCATTTCAGAGTCAGATATAATTTCTTTTACTCTGTGATAGTAGTCTATGGAACTTCCGCTTCTACTGTGAGTAAACTTAAATACATTACCTTTTGACAAATCCCCATCAAAATTAGTACTATCTAATCCTGTCCAGGTTTTTCGATTTGCAGAGGTAAGTGTACCTGTTGCAGTAGCAAATACACTACTTCCTACAGGATAAAATTGTCCTGAAGTTACATCGAAAGCAACGGCTATAAAGGCATCAGCACTGTGATCAAAATAAACATAACCTTCATTTCCACCTGTTGTAGAAGTATGGTCTAATCCTGTAAAATCAAGCTGAGCTTGACTAGTGACTGCATGTTCGTTTCTTCCGTCATTATGAAAAAGATTTTGTGGGCTAAATGTTACTTTACCCGCTTCAAGACTAAAGTCTCCACTAATATTTCCAATAAAGTTAATAAAATGGCTAGTAGTACCTATACTACCTTCTGCGGGACCTACAGCTCTGTTGAAGTCTATAGTTTTTGCACCGCTTTCAGTTACAGGACTTCTTATCCCGTTTAAGCTTACTAAATATACTTTAAAGTAGTAAGTACCACTAAGTATTGCAATATCCCCTACAGTACCATCAGTTATCTCAAAGTCAGTACTTTGATTTGTTCCTGCTTTATGCCACTTTTCTCCATCTTGTGAGAACTCAACTTCATAGTGCCTGACAGAATTGTATAGTGTACCATCACTATTTGTAGCTGGATCCCAGTCTACTACTAATGAATTTACGGTGCCTCCACTACCTGTAGCTCTAATTCTTGGTTCTACATCTAAATTCGTTACAGCAGGAACCTCTTTAAAACTATCGGGTAAATATATTTCCCTGTACTGTGTTAGTGCCTCATTTTTATCAACTGCATCAAATTTAGATGAATTGTATTCGAGTGCTGTGATTTCGTAAAGATTTTTATCCTTCTCAACCATACCCACCATTCTAAAGAGCTTGGCTTCTTTTTTCGTTTTACCTGTAGCTAGAGCTGCTCTTGATAATATCCAGACCTGTTCTTGAGTAGGTGCAGTATTAAAAGCAGAAGAAACTGTAAGTGTTTTTCCATTATTTGATACTCCTGATACTGTTTTTGTTTCTGTGAAAGTAAAAGGTGTCCATTGTACAAACACTAAGTTTCCGCTATCATCTTGTAATCTGGCTGCAGCTTCCTCAGTAGTTATACTAGTAAGGTGTGCTCCTCTTACGTATGCTGTGCTACTAATAGTAGCAGTATCTTGTGCAAGAATTGCTTTATACCCTACATAACTTAATGTAAGTCTATAGTCTCCTACAGCATAACCAGATTCTGCGCTTGTATTACCAAAGCCACTTGGTTTTCTATCTATATTGATTGCTGTAGTACTAGAGCTAGAAGAGATTCTTCCACCCCATGATTTACCTTCTTTGTGTTGGTCAATGACTTGTACTATATCGCCAGGTCGCAAAAAGGCTGCGTTCAAAGAAGTTTCGAACGTTACAGTATTGGTGTTCCAATTATTAGTGAGTAACTTCCATTTACCCAACCTTCTTGCTTGACCTCTTGAAGTACAACCAAATGCTGTGGTTGCCTCTGCTTTTACAAACTCAGTATCTTTTTGTAAACTTTCTTCTAGTTCTACAATTTCTGTTCTACTTCTATAATAGTCTTGGGGATTGTTCCAATTAACCATAATAGAATTTGTTCTTGTTTTATTACCTGTTCCTTCGTACTTAAACTCTCCGTTTATTACGTTAGCGTTTGTAAATTGGTACACAGGATCTTTTTCTGAATCTTGTACTACGAAGGCTTCTCCATTTAACCAGTAAGCCATACCTCTAAATATACTAGAAACATCATTAAGTACTTTATAGGCTTCTTGCTTTCCACTAATTACTAAGTTAGCACTAAATCTTGGTTCGTGCTCTCCACTCGATCCACTCGGAATATAGTTGGTATCTGCTGTGCAATGTATGCTTAGTAAGTCTGCTGCTGCAACACCTGCAGGTACTAACTCATCACAGTATCTTCCAATTTGGAATAGTTCCCACTTGTTTACTTGGGACTGTTCCACATAATTTCCTAGCCCGTATATTTTATTTACTATAAGGTCGTGATATACCCATGCTGGATTATTACACCAGCTTAAATAGTATGTACCGTCCCAATCTTGTTCGGCTGTGCCAGGTTTTTCTGTAGATTTAATCCTTCTATAGTTAGCAGGTATAAATACTTGTGATTGTGAAGTAACAGTTCCAGTAGTAGTGCCATTTGAAATAGTACCATTAACTGCACTTGTTGAACCTGCTACATTTCTAAGATAAAGTGTATTGCCTGCTATCTTATCAACTAAACCTCCACTAAACATAACTGCGGTTTTTGTGCCTCCACAGGTAGTTCCCCCAGCAAGAATTTTATACGCATCTGCAAGGTCATCAAAAGGCTTATTTAGTGTGTAAGTAAATGTGGTTGCGGAAGCTGCTACACAAACAAACTCTCCTTCCCAATGTTCTTCATCTGTAGCTGAAGTAGTTGCTATTGTTGCTTTGAAAGTCTCTCCAGTTGCCACTCCGTGTGCTGGTACTGTTGCTGTTGCAGTATACCCTTCCTCGTCGTTACCCGCTGCTGTAAGACTACTTATACTTAATGTCTGACTAATTACGTCACCAACAGAAAATCCTGAAGCTGAAGATAGAGTAAGTTTGCGACCATTGTAGTCACAAGGGTACATATTAGTTGGAATGTTTATTAACTTACCATCAATTTCATAACCTCTAGCAGGGACGCTGTTAAATGCTTCTGCATCTATAACTCCACCTACATAAGCAGTATAAGGGTACTCTAGTTTATCAGCGATTGCAGCTTCAATGCTATCTACATAAATAGCGTTTTGAACTTCTTTACTATCCGAACTTTCTGGACTAGCAGTTAGTTTAGTTACTCTTACAGACCAATCGTTAATAGTAGAAGTTTCTTTAATTGTTTCAATATTAAAACCAAATGTATGTGCGTACTTACCACTAACTTTTCCACTAAAGCCTGTATCAAACATTTGTCTTGTATGATGAACACCAGAATTATCTACCCAGTTGAAATCAATATGAAAATAAACAACTGTAGTATTTATATCTCCCTTGTTGTCTCCTGTTTTTGTAATAGCAGACATACCAGTAGTAGATACAGTAATTTTTATATAGTCTGTTTCTCTTTTTTCAAAAGTACCACTAGATATAGTAAAGTATTGAGGTTCGTTTTCTAGTAGTTCTGCACTACCTATATCTTTGGTTGTAGCTGCACTGGGGTACTCAGCAAAAAAATCTGCATCAACTACCTGTGTTGCATCTCCATTTTTTGTGATTACAGTAAAGTTATTAAAGTTAGCTTTTTGACTAATACGTCCAGTACTCTGGTTTACATTTCTAAGACGTACTTCATCAATTAAAATTGACGCGTCCCCATAGACTAGTCCTTTAATTGGACCTTCGCACAGAGCGTCAATAAACGCAGCAGACTGTCTTGCAAACATGTTATCATCTGCTTCAAATGTGCTTCCGCCACCGCCCTTTCCTTTGGCTCCTCGTATTGATATTAAGTGTTGATTCTTTTTCATATTAAAGTCCTATATTACCAATTCCCCAAGAATTTACATAACTAGTAGTATTTGCTCCTTGTCCTGATTTACTTCCATCTGTTCTAAAGTTTGGTATACCTACCATTTTTCTTCCTGCTGTTAGTTTTTGTCTTGATGTATTTGTAAAGACTGATGCTGATATAGTTTTTGAGCCAACAATTGCTCTTCCATATACAAGAGGAATTGCTTGGCCTTGTTTGACTGTGTTGACTGGTCCACTGAATAAGTAGTTTTCTGCTTTCTCTGATGAAGTTCCGTCTGGTACATCTGGGGCTAGCATCATTGCGGCTCCTCCTAGCAGAAGTGCTGAACCTAAAAACCCTAGTCCTTGAGTAGCTAATGCGGCACTTGTACCCATACCCGCGAGTGTTCCTGCTACTGCTCCTGCATTTGTAACTACACCTGCAGCTGTTATATGTCCTGCTCCTAGTGCGGCTGTATGTGCGGCTGAACCAGCAACTAAACTAGTAGTACTACCTGCTGCTCCTATTGCTCCACCGCTTCCCATAAATCCTGTAATACCAAAACTTGCGAAACCACCTGTTGCAGCTATTAAAGCTACCCCGAGTACCATCATGAGTCCTGAGCTTTTTGAACCACCAATTACTGGTACAAAAGTATAGGACTGCTCCATACTTGGGCATTGTATTACTAGCTCTTCCAGCATATCAATACTTTCATTATCTACTAGTACTTCGTAGCCTTGTATTCCTTCAGATGAAGTAAGAAATTGACGCATACCAGGGCGTTGTGCCATAATAGCTGTAAGTGCTTCTGCGGGCGAGTTAACTGCTAGGTTCCACTCTGACCCAAACTTTTCTCCTAGTTGTCCTTCTAAATAAATTTTTCTCATATTATACTTTGATGTCTTACTACCATTCTGGTAATTTGTTTCC
>Ga0209631_10002677_pt1 | contig 21139 bp, 13 predicted proteins | sample COG_08_FD_184752 | JGI IMG/M metagenome (GOLD analysis project Ga0209631, IMG submission 184752) | Pelagic Microbial community sample from North Sea - COGITO 998_met_08 (SPAdes) (version 2) | ecosystem: Environmental > Aquatic > Marine > Neritic zone/Coastal water | place: Helgoland, sampling... | reverse complement strand
CCAACTGTTAATAAGACAGTCGCTCTACCAACTGTGGATAAAATACGATCAAATGGTGAGTCAATGCTGTCGGCAAACGGGACTGTGATGACTGCGCTGATAGAACAACTTACCTGAGCTAACCGAGAGTAGTCCCAGCGGGAGTTGAACCCGCGCCCTTCCCAAAGGGGACGTCTGTACTCTGTCCGAGATTCGAACTCGGGATTTGGGTTTCAAAGACCCACGTGCTAAACCCACTCTAACAGAGCAGTGTCATCTGTGAGATTCGAACTCACGAAGCCGAAGCAACAGATCTTGAATCTGCCCCCTTTGACCGCTCGGGAAAGATGACGTGCCATCTATGGGATTCGAACCCATGAAGCTTACGCAGCAGATCTTAAGTCTGCCTCCTTTGACCGCTCGGAAAAGATGGCAAAAACAACTTACCTTTCTCTTTGAATTTCATATGTATATAGTGTAACGTTCTATTTAGGCGGGTACTTCTCACTAGAATGCCTCGCGCGAAGTTTACGCGGATACTTCTCACTAGAATGCCTCGCGCGAAGAGGGAGCGTCACACCACCGTGCACAAATCGCGCAAGACTCCTGTCCAGTTGGAGAGACAGCGTTCTGAAATGAAGTTTAACGTGGCACCAACCATGTTAAATCCATAATGTACTTAATATGTGCAGACGTTGTGAAAATGTCCGTGTTTAAATCGGACGATAGTCGCGTCGCAGTGCTGGAGACAAAGGTGTTGCGTTTGGAAAAGCAGGTCCGGGAACTCTGTAAACTCGTTGGAAAACCGCTGAAGGAAATAGAAGTTGAGGAAGACGAGGAGTACTGTACGATAAGTTAGATTAAAATGTATATTGATTTTTTATACGAGTTACGTGATGCGTTTTCTTTTGTTTGATTTAAAGGGGTAGTCATATTTTGTTTCAGACCAGTCCTCTGCGTTGGGTGAGTATGGTAGGATTATTTTGTGGAGGGATTCGCCAAATTTGGTGCAGCTGTACTTGTCTATATCCGTCTCGAGTGGGTCGTCAATATCAATGGTTTCGCCAATGGCTCCGTAGATATCCTCTGTGGCGCCAATGCCCTCTTTGATAATGATTTGTTTTTGAGGGACAGGTGCGAATTCGACCGTGTCCCAAATATGGGGTGTCTTGTGGTTGAAAGGGTTCATTCCAAGAAGAACTTTTCTAGGGAGTGTGAATTCGTGCATGAGCGCCTTGACAGTCATTTTGTAAATATTTTTCTCGCGCGTGTCTTTACGAACATCCCTGAAGAGATGCACGTGGAAAAAGGTTTTGTTGCCCTCTGTCTCCACCGAGGTAAATCCCGTAAGTCTACCGTTCGGTTCTGGTTGCGGGAAAGTATCGTCAAACGTATTTTCCGGGGATGCTGGCACGAGTGCGTACTTCTTGCATCGGAGTGTTTTGGTCTGGAGTTCTCTAAATATGGTCACAATATTGCAGGAACTGACAAAGATATTGTCTTCTAACAGGGCGTTTGCAACCTTGCGACTGATTGCATTAAGATGACCTTGAATTTCTATGAAGTTTCCGTCCTCGGTGCCACCGTCGTTAGTCCTGTAGGTTGTGTTGTCTTTGTGCATATCCCAAAGTTTCGCAATGACTCTGCGCTTGTTCTTGCCCATAATACCGTCAAACACGAGACCAATGGCGTGCACAACAATTTCTTCCGTGCAGACGAGAAGGTCCTCGACTGCGGGGATCTGTGAGATATCAAAGGGGACACCAGCAAACTTGCCCGTCTTGGTGTGGTAGAGAATTTGCTTGGCGCGCACGATTGTAAGGTTCTGTGCCAGGCGTTTGATTCGCTCCTCTGTGCGTGAGTGAACGGTAATACCGTGTGTTGCCTCTAGTTCTTGTTTGAACACGCGCATGACAACGCCAACGGCGGTAGTGTCTGGTGTCACAACCCTGCGCATATAGATAAATTGCCAGACGAGAGCAACGTAGGCTTGTTCAAACTTGTGAAACATAACGGCAACATCCAGCTTGTGCCGCTGTGTCTTGCCCATGGTCTCTGCGGCGTGTTGGCACTCCGCCACCGTATTTGTAGTATTGAGCAACTTTTCTGCCTCAAACCAGTTAAACCTAGTCTGCAGAGGTCCGTCAAAGTTTGATCTGGGTTCGTTGGTGGCGCCCATGAGGCATCCGATGTTTTGTGAGATGGACGTGATCTGTGTGCGGACCCCCGTCTCCTCGTCCGTGAACGGACGCCTGTGCGAGGTTTTCATTGCGGTGAGCCGTTGCTTGAGCGCCTCAAGCGGACCTCTTTTCTTGGGATCCCGAAAGAAGGAGGGTGGAGCCTCGTCAAAGACGTGCACCATATGATTCATGTCAAGATCAACCGCGTCTGCTTTGTCCGTATCATAGGTTCTCTCTGAGACGGTGCCTTCAATGGAGTTTTTCTTCATGAGTGCGTAGACAAAAGACTTGGACGTTGCGGCATCGCCCGTGAACGTACAGTTGAGATGCATGTTCATTTCGTGCCGGAATGCGTCAAGACGCATGATGTGAATAATATAGACGGGTCTGTGCGCCGAACTGACTTGGTAGAGCTTGTCGTACATGTTCATGGTAATGCAGGCTCTGTGTCCAAGTACGGACATGTTTTCGTGTACGAGCGGGTATGTTTGAATAAGTGTGTGATCGTATTCTTTGTGGAGCCATCGGATAATAGATTTGAGTGGGTCGGAGATGAAGCAGTCCTCGTCATGCCAGACCTTTGTTTTGAACTCTTCGTCAATGAATGCCAGTCGATCTGGTTTGCCTATGGAACGAAGGAGGATCTCGTCAATTGTTGAGATATCTGCTTGGTTCGTCCGCATTTCCGCATAGAGCTGGCTCGCGTGCCCGTCCATCTCGTCCAGCTGGTCACTATTCATCCAGCAGATGCCCGTGTGATGTTTTCTAGAGTACGTAACTTCTCCAATGTTGCCTACAGATCGCGTCGCACCTTCTTCAAAAATAAGAAACTTGTCCGCGTTCTCTTGCTTAAAGGACGCAAACTCAGTAGTGGACCATCTTCCCGTAAACCCCTCTGGTTCGTGAAAGTAACGGTGTGGTAAAAACTCAACGGCGTAGCTCGTGCTCTCGTACTTGACGCGCACCTCGGGTTTGACAATGCTGAACATCATATGACAGGGGAGAATCCTCTTGGAAATGTCGGCAGCGCTGATGGACGACGAATCCAATCGAAGGAACGTGTTGCCTGGAAACACAAACTCGTCAGAATCGTTAGCATATGCGTCTATGTTCTCGGTGTTTTGAAGACAGAATGCCGCGCTAGGAGACACTGTGCTTTCCACGAGCCCCTGCGTGAGTGCCTCAATGTTGTCGCAGTACCCGGTATAGACGCCAAATATATCAATACCGTATCGCACCATCGTATTGATCCGCATGTGGGACGGCACCGCCTTTCCCTTCGCGAGCAGTTTCCTAACGTCGCCCCTGAGTTTGAACAGGAATGATTCTAGGACGCGTAGTTCGTTCATATCTCTATCAACAAAGACGTGCACGCGCCACGCGCCGGTCTCAATATGGTGTGGGGAACTGTTCGCGGGGCACCATTCCAGAAAGCTGAGTGTGTTCTTGCCCGCCATTTGTGGCGTTTTCTTCTCCTGTGCCGTGACCATTTCTTGCATAAAATCAAGAAAGAAATGAAAGCAGCGCTCAAATGCCTTGGACGTAGGATTTGTGCGAAAATGCTTAAAGGACGTTGCTGTAGGGCGCATGTGCTCTGCTGGAATTTGAAATACGTAGTGGTATTTATTATTTTGGGGCACCGTGCTGCAGGCAACATTTGTGCATCTTGAGAATTCATTGATCTGCCAGAATGTGTCTGGATCAATCCGCGACATTTTATAATGGTGATGTCTGATAAATACACCATGATGTTCTTATCATATTAATGAAATGGTGTAGTACCATATATGTAAGAGTACAATAATATGTCTGACCGTCTTATTGATGATGTGATCCGTGATCACACTGCCCACGTTGAAAAGCGGTATTCACATCAGTACCGGGACTATGAGAAAAGACACCTTCGTTGGAAACACTGTAAAGAGGACGGTAGGGTATACGAAGAGCCAGTCTCTCCGAACATGTACGCACTGGAGATGCAGGAGACAATTCCACTAACCCTCGCACTCCTCAAAGCACTGCGCGCGCTGATCAAGGCGTAGGTATCTCTACGCAGGTGCGAAATGTCCAACGAGCTAACGTACGAACCGGACACGAATGAGGTTAACCGAATGTCTGAAAGTGATTTTGTGGACTTTGTGATTCCGCGCATTGCTCGGAACAATATGTGGACACGCGAAGTTACGAGAGACGCGGATGACAGAGTAGTAAGTATTGTATGTAGGCTTAAACAATAAGTTTGTTAAATTTTATGTTATTATGTTCAAATGTGATAAAGTTGGCGCCGTCCAGTGCCGTCAGCAAGGAACCTTCCATGATTTTTCCGTTGACTCGTGTGAGCAAATGTCCGGGCGCAATCCTCTGCACGTTCCACTCTGGGCACAGCGCGTCCACCGAGACAACAACACCAACGACGGCGTCGTTCATGGGTGGTTTGAGATACTCTGGGTAGCTTGCCGCCATAGCGCTGTTCATCTGCACCACAGTGATGCCTCCAATTTTAAATTTTCTCTGTTTTTCAAATGGGTTGAGTCCAGGCGAGTGAATCCTCGGTGGAGCCGTGAGTCTACTGAACACGTAGGGGACATCATTCACGCTCTTGTCCGTATTACCAATGTTAAGCATCACTCTCTTTCCCGGACTGTTCTTGAAGGCGGTAAAGTACGGCTGGCGGTTGTCCAGGAAGTTTCCAAAGTTGTCAAGCTGCCTGCCGTTGATGCCTACAAGCAGCTGCCCCTCCTTGATAGGCTCGTGCGCCTGCGCGTCCGTAATGACAACGCCCTCGCGTCCGTATCGGTCTGTTAGCCTGTCCATGATGGGCACCGTAGTAGAGACCTTGAAGTGCTCGTTGAAGATAATTCTATCCGGCACGACGTTGGTGGGGACATTGTTTGACAAACATGCCGGCGTGCAGTTCCCGCACGTAACCCAACCGTTTTCCCGGAGGTCGTGCAACCGATCCGGGTCCTCCTCCAGGTGGCAGAGCACGCGCTGCAGTAGGTTATGGCTTTCCGGTTTATCCAGACAGTGCTTGTTAAACCAGTCTGCAAACGTGACGGAGACGTTGTTCTGCTTGACCCCACCACACTTGTGTGCCTCAAAGTTGCGCACAAGCTCTGCCGGGGGAGTGTTTACACAGTACAAAGACATGAGTTGGCGGAAGGCTTCAGGGGAAAATTCTGGGTGAGAAAGTTCGGGGTGAAGGTAGGAAATCAACGATTTCACGGTACTGAACGGTTTCGCAACAGAAACCGTAGACCCGGGCTTTATGATCGCGGTATTGATGCCAAGAAGCTTGCCCTTCGTGTCTAGCAATGCACCGCCGCTGGACCCGGGGTTTATGAGCGCGTCGTGGTAGTAGACAACGTTGTTCTTCATGATTTCCATGGCAGTGATAGAGCCCTTTGTAATTGTCTGGTGAGAGGTGCCCAGTGGGAACCCCACCGCGGTGACCTTTGTAATATGGTCGCTGAGCGTGGGAGAGACAATGCTGGAACCCTCGACGAGGGTGACTGTGCGCTGTTTCCCCGTCATAGGGTCAATGTTGGCAAGCTTAAACTCTGGTTGGGACATGGACACATGCAGAAAGGCAAGATCGTGCTCCGGACACACCTTGAGCACGGACGCGGGAAAGGGGATCTCCGAGTGGTGGAAGTTCAGCATCACTGCCGTTTGTTCCTGGACAACGTGGTGATTGGTCACCGCAATGATGCTGTTGGGATAGATATCTTTAATTGCGTCGGTCGCTTCTTGAGAGAAAACGGCGGACCCTGCCTCAAGCCCCGCCACCTGACCGCCAATATTTTTCGTGTTGAACACGCGCACCACACCGTTGATCTTCTGTGGCATTTACAGGAAAAAACGGATTATATATAATACACAGAAAAGATTGACATTGTTTACGTGCCTAGAATGGCGGTGTACTTAACACGTAGGGTATATCTAAATGTTTAAGAAAGGTAATATTCGCGTGTACTTTAACTCAACTTCAATAGTTCGGGCTCTTGTACGCCAAATTAAAGGTAGTGAACGCGTCTATGGGTGCATTGCGTGGCTGACACATCCGAAATTGCTTGACGAGCTGGAGGCAGTTGACTCTGAAATCATCATGACTCGGCATAAATGCAATAAGTTTAAAAGACATATTAAGGTGAAGTTTATGGGCAAGGGGAGGGGCAAGAAAAAAAGTCTCATGCATAGTAAATTTGCGGTGGGGTTCCGTGCAAATTCTACAAAGCCAAGCTGGGTGTGCACAGGTTCGTTCAACTGGACGAAAGCAGCAGTGCGCCATCACGAAAACATGGTATTGATTCAGGATGAAGATATCGCACAAGCATTTTATGAAGAATTTTTGAGATTAAAAGCATTGTAAAATGCAAGTTCACAGACATGAAAATATAAAGGTGTAGTAGTCTAGAGTCTATCAATCAAAAAAAATGCCAGGTTCTTGTGTTATTATTGAGACCCAGGAGGGAGGTGTCAACGGGATGATTCTCTACCCAGGAGATCGCGGTGTGTGGAAAACGGACGAGGCAAAAAAGGCGTACGGTGAGCTTTTTGAGGGGAAGGCACCCTTCCTACCGTACGCAGAAGTCGGAAGGCACTACGGTGAACGCACGTGCTCAGATGAAGAGGCTCGTGCCGCGTGTTTGGAGCACATGGCAAACAAGTTTTCGCTCCCAAAGGACCCAAGTACATTTTGGGAGGCGGACAAGCATGCGCAGACACAACTCAATTTCCCAATTGCAATTGTGCGTGAAGCGGCTGAAGACGGAGAGGATCCTAAGCAGACTGCAATACGGGGAATGTGGGAAGAAACTGGTATCCGCGTGGACCCGGAAGAGCTTATGTTTTGGAAACTTGTCCGAAGCTCGCACGTATACCGTATCAAGGTGAGTCTTCGCAGGGCAAGGGACGCGTGGTACGTGCATCAGGCAGAGCGTCTCACTTTGACCGACTGGGGGAGATGCCCGCACTCGGGTGTGCTCGATTATCTCGGAGTACCTCGCTCTATGAAAAGCGGCTACTGTGAAACGCATGGTGGACCAGTGTTTGTGACAAATCTGAACAATCATAACGTTGAGAAGGTCACGCTGAGCATTCTCAAAAGCTAGCCCTGCACATTGGACACGTTTTTTTCCACTTTGCAAGACATCTCTTGTGGAAAATATGTCCGCAGTTGAGCTGAAAGTCCCCGCTCTCGTAGCATATCGCACACGTGGTATCTATTTCGTCAAACTGGTCGTCTACGTAGACCTCGTAGTGATCAAACGCCGGAAAGCGCGCGTGGATGAGGTCCTGCACGCGCTGCTTGAAGGTATTTTTATCGAGATGTTGAATGAGTTCAAGTACAGTCTCTTTTTTTTGACCAGTTGGAAACCAAAGTAACATTGTATATATCGTGTTTCTATTTATATTTAGTTTAATTGTACAAATGTGCGATTCTTTCGTCTGCACGGACTCTAATGGGAACATCTCACTGAACGCAGACAAAATTTGGTTTGGTTGGTTCATTATTGCATATCTTGTTTTCCGTTCTGTAGAGCATATTCTTGGTGCGTTGTATTTCCAAGCCAACCGAGAACTGCTCAGTATACCGCCGGGTCAACGTTGGGGAACCTGTTGTACAAAGGTGTATCGTCAAATGTGGTTACAGTTTGGGAGATCTTTCTTCTCCGTCTTATCGTTTTTGCTCGTTCTTGAAAAGAATTGGATCATGTTCGTACTGCTAATTTTTCTAGACATCGTATTCGTATTTTTCAGGTTTCGTTTGCAGAAGAAGGATAAAAAATATACCTCTGTCAAGCAGGAGCTGTACAGGCTGTTCACGAATATAGATCACGACACAACTGATGAGGTATACAATAAAATGGTAGAATATATTGATCAAATGAAAAAAGCCGACAACGCCAACAACACCCAGTCTGTACGAAGATCAGTGTCGAACCCTCAACCCTACAGGAATATCTTATTCTAGCGGGTATCTACACATAGGACAGGTGAACGGCTTCTCGTCTTTTCTGCACCTGTACTTCCAACGCATGAGACACATCCTATGCATTGTCTTCCCGCAAGCGGCGCACGTAGAGGCTTCGTTTTGAATCACGCCCAGACAAATTGCGCACTCGTCTCCGAGCAAAACAGTATGGTGTACGACGCGCTTGCGTCTCCAAGGGTAACACATTACATAATTAAAGGCGGCTTAAATATCCATGACACTAGTCGGGTCTCGACATATCGCCCCGACTAGGGTCGCGTGAGCATCCGTGGGATCAAGTCTGTACATCTCAATAACGAGGACCTGTAGGGCGGTGGTGCGGTACGCAAGCGGCGCGCGCAGGAGGCTTCCAAAAAAGTCGCCGTTGCACGCGCGCCTCGCGCTGAGATACACTTGAGACGGTAGTCCATGTGTCCGCACTAACGTCCAATCAATCATATTTATAACCAACTGTGCATGTAAATATGAAGAAGCGCAAACGCAGCGACAGCTTGCTGCAACACGCAAAACGTTTCAAAAATCGTTTCGGGAAGTTGCACACCAACATAAGCAAGTTGGAAGCTCTCGTGGGGATGCCAGACGTGAAGAAGAAGGCGCTGGGGCAGCTGAAGTACCTGCTCGTGAACGACGGTAACACTGATAACCACTTCCTGCACACGTGCATCTGTGGACCCCCCGGGTGTGGAAAGACAACGCTGGCGCGCGCGCTGTTTGAGCTCTGGAGCTCTCTGAAAGTGTTCTCGGAGGGCGCGCGCTTTAATATCGTGCACCGCAGCGACCTGGTGGCACCCTACATGGGACAAACTGCGGGTAGAACGCGAAAGGCGCTACATAAGCACAAGGGGGGCTGCATATTTATCGACGAGTTTTACACGCTGGTGAACGGCGATCGTGATTCGTACGGAGAAGAGGCGCTGGGGGAGTTGAACACGTTCATGTCTGAAAACCCAGACACGGTGGTCATCGTTGCGGGCTACAAAAAGGAAGTACAAAGGGTGTTTGACGTGCAGCCTGGACTGAAACGACGATTCGCGTGGCAGTTTGACATACCTAAGTATACGTCTACACAGTTGTTTGATATATTCAAGCTGCAGTTGAGTGAGTTTGGGTGGACAGTTGAGGACAGTGCAAGAGAGCTGTTTAATAAAAAGCTTAGCAACGCGGGGGGGGATACGTTAAACATTGGTTTAAAGGCAAAGATTAACTACGCGGAGAGGCACTGGTTGCGGGGAGGGGATAAAGTACTGCTGTACGAAGATGTAAAGACGGCAATTGATGTTCATTGTTGCCAGGAACAAGTCCTAGAAATGTATTCTTAATTTTTCAGACTTGCCTCCACCGTAGATTGTTGAAAGCCAGTTGTTGACAAGTTCTGTGGAAATTGCGGACAGGTCGTGTACAGGCAGGTTGAACGCAGACAAAAATGTTTTCATGAGATCAACCGTGTTTCCGTGCGTCTGTACCTGTTGGACAAAATGCAAGAGGAGCTGCTCTACGGAGCGTATGCCCGACACAACCAACTCGTGCTCGCACGCTGCACCAATCCACCGAACGTTTTGGAGGGGGGTTACGTACCGAGGGTACATATAAAGTCCGGTGGGAGGAAGTTTTTGAAGAATTTGTGAGAGTCCAATTGCGTCTGACAACGCCGTGTGCGTCTCGTGAAAGGGTTTGAGCATAACGTGCTGATAGACGTCCGCGAGTCTGTAGGACGAAAGTGTCAACTTGGAGCGAACAAAAAGCAAGGAATCGTAAAAATACCAACGCGGAAGTAACACATTGTGGCGCCTGCACTCCATTTCCAAAACAAGCTTGTCGCTCTTAAAATTATTGTGGCTTATGAGTATAGCGTGTGGACCCATCCAGTCTACGAATTGTCTAAATCCGACCTCAAATGGCACCGCATTGGACTTTTTTAAAAACGCGTCCGTAACGGTCACGCACCCTGCGTGCGTTTTCTTTCCGGTAGGAACCTCAATGATGACCTCAAATGTTGATCCATTTGGTTTCACGGCACCAATATTCCAGATACGGCAGTCTGCAATAGCTTTTTGGAGATCACCCACAAATTCAAAATCAACGTAAACGTGCCGGAAGGGTGTGAGAGACAATGCCATTGTTAAAGAAATAATTTGTTTGATATACACCTTTATATTCTGTATGCAGTATATTGTAATTCTGCCACCGTTGTGTCGCACGGCAGGTTGAGAAAGGTATTTGTGTAAAAATCCGAATATCCTTTTCTTGGACAATTCTTGTCATACCCCTGCAACGTGTAGCCGACTTTATAATAATTATAGTCTCCAAACCAATCGTCGTACTCGAGTAGAGTATGGTCCGAATATCGTCGACCTGACCAAGTGCTTGAAGCGTACACGCAGGCTGTCCAGTTTTGAAATTGTTTCTTCTCGGCATCCGAGCTAAACGGTTGATCGGTGTACTCTGACCCACACCACTCCAATCCGCCCCAGTGCATTCCGTCAGGGCGGGGGTCAACAACCCTCCGATGTTCCCACCAAAAGTTCAGATTTTCTGCGTACTTGCAAGAGCCTTCCTTTGTGTAGGGAATATTGTTACTGTCCACATATGAGTATATTTGCCATTGTTCGCTTGGATTCATTGGACAACGCTTGCAGCGCAGTTGACCCGACTCGTCCTGGTACTGGTTGCAGTAGACGCATCCTGGTTGTTCGGCATCAAGACCCATGGATCCACATGTAAGGCACTCTTGCGATGCCCCCTGCCTTTTCATAATGTTGTCGTTATGTGGAAAGTACGCCTCGCGCGCCTTTCCCACGGGACATCCTATGCAGCTTGATTTCCCCTCCTCACTTTGATACTTACCACCGTCACACGCCGTACATTCCGTCTGACCTTCTTTGGACTGATAGAACCCAGCGGGGCACGATAAACATGTTCCTTGTATTCCTCGTATACCATACCTGCCCACCGCACATCGTGCACAACCTTCAAAGTATGCATCAGACCACCCAAGCGGACATGCTATGCACACTTCCCCACTGTCTACGAGGACTTTTTTGGGGGTGTACGACCCATGGGAGTGTGTCATTCCTAGCGTTAAAAATACGTTCTGATTTTGTTTTAGGTGATCGGTGGTGCAGGCTTCGCAGAATGTTGTATCTGTTACGCTACCGGGTACACATGTACCAACTGTTCCGGCACCTGCTTGACCAGACTTCCAGCAATGGTTCGTGCAAGCCTTGCAGCTGTCTGCCCCAACACGGTCTTGAAAGTAACCTTGAGGACAAATATCGCACGAAATACGTCCCTCATCTTTCTGGTAGTATCCTCGTGGACATTGTGGACACGTGTCCCTGCAACTCCCCGCATTAAACGAACCAGACGGACAGTCTACCTTTTCGTGGTTTAACAAAAACTTGCCCGCACAAGAGCAACCAGACAGTATTTTGTAGGTCTTGTATCCTCCAGGAGGACGCTCACAGCAGTGCGCGTTATACCTATAACCTGCATTTCCATAATTATGTCCAGCTGCACAAGCCTTTAGACAGAAATAGACGGGTCCGGGACAAGGGTAATAGTCCCATATTCTCCAATAATATGCTCTGTCTAAATCTTCTACCCACCCATAATTACACAGTTCAATTGTTGATATATCGTATTTATTGCATAGTCGATAGCCCTGTTGTTCACACCTCTGCTTCCCTTGTAACTTATTCATTTTGTAATTTGCAATTCCATTAGAGTATGTGCCCAAGAATTTCCCGAGACAATTAAATTCCGTATCTGGACAAATTCCCGCCTCTTCATCAGCGTCGGATTTTTTAAAGCAGATGCACTGCCCGGTTAATGGACCCGATGTTGCCATAGTAAACATGTCTGCGTCATTTTCAAGCAGCCATCCTGAGGTATGAAACAACGATGGTTCGCTAATAAACAGTTTTTGTTTACAGGATTTCGCACAATACTGTAGTTTCTCAGCAAGTGTGTCTCCCGGTACATCGGAACCTTCGTATGTAATTGTTCTTTTAGAGATTGTGGCAAAGGTTGTTTGCATCTCCGCTAATGCGAGCTCATCGCCACATCCGCAAGAATCAGACGTCATACCACCGTACTCAGAGTAAGATTCATAGTTGCACACGAACGGATTTTTATGGTTGTGGTTGTAAAAAAGCGACTTATCCCAAGTTGGAACAAACTCGCCAGTGTCTACTGTGAAGAGAGACGAGGTACCCTGCGCCTTAAGAGGAAGCTCGTTCTCCGAGGAGTAGCATCTGCATTTTGGGGTTACTTCGTCCCATATGGTCTCCATCAGGCGAAGTTTCCCAGTATAGTTTCCTGTTTTCACAATGTTGCGGTCCATTTTGTAGGTCTTCCATGTCGGTTGTCTGTATATTTTAATATCGGAGTACGCCTCCCCAAAAACTACGTTGTCTCCTACTACTGTACATTTTTTTCCTTCTTTGCAGACCCGGTTGCTCGTGGTAGTCGGAGGCGTACTTTCGGTTTGAGAACTCGAGCACGTGGTCAACGCCGAACAGACGCGGTTGGTCGTGCTAGTTGGAGACGTAGATTCGTACTCAGAGCTTAAGCACGGGGGGGTCAACGCCGAACAAACACGGTTGCTCGTGGCAGTCGGAGCTACAGATTCGTACTCAGAGCTTGAGCACGTGGTCAACGCTGAACAAACACGGTTGCTCCTGTCAGTCGGAGCTGTAGATTGGTACTGAGAACTCGAGCACGTGGTCCACGCTGAACAGACGCGGTTGCGCGTGGCAGTCGGAGATGTAGATTCGTACTCAGAACTTGAGCACGTGGTCAACGCTGAACAGACACGGTTGCTCGTGGCAGTAGGCGCTGTAGATTCGTACTGAGAACTTGAGCACACATTCAATTTTAGGCACATATTATAGTCTCCTGTATAGGCGTTGGCAAAACATGGACAAATGCCGTTGGGGGGTAGTATGATTGCAAACCCATGAAAATCACCGTAAACATGTTCAACAGAGATGTCGCCAAGAATCCGGTTGATACTATCTACACCAACAATATTGGTGACAGCATCTACAACAACAAAATTGGTGACAGCATTTTGTAAGGTAACGCTTAAACATATACACTCCCTCACAATAGAGGTTGTTGTATAAGGTGAAAAGCTGCAAGGGTTACCGTACGCATTATACTGTGTGCACTTTTTATGGATATCAATAAATGCGTAGTGTCCAGAGCACTTGGTTGCACATGTGGAAAAAGAAAACGACGAAAAATCGGAAGGACTATTAGCGTTAGAAAAGCTAATATATTCATAACTATCGCCAGTAAAATGGTCAAGTACATTGACTGGCATTTCTAAAAGGTTGCTATCACAATAATCCAGTGAACCATTTGAAAATTTGAGCATCATACAGAGTATAATTATTAGCAGCATTTATGTAACAAAATATATTCATTTATAGGTTCTTCTTTTAACAACGGTGTCATTAGATATCTGACACGTCTATTGTATAACTCAGTAAGTGTCAGTAAGTGTCAGCTGAACTCCCTAGCAAACGTGCATCCCCCCTCCCCCCCATGCTGTGCGCAGGTAAAATGTGTTTGCCTTGGGCGGGTTAGTGTGAAGAGTCTAAAAACAGGGTTCTGTATCAGACTTGTGGTCTGACATAATTGTTACAGCAATAATTATACTTCAAGGGCATGGCACTTTACGCACAACTGTACATTACATCCCCCTGGGTTCGTACTTCAAGGGTGAGATCTTTGGAATTGTCTGTACTCATTGAAAAGCGGCTGAAATGTACGGGTTCTTGCAATGGCATTGTTCCTGTTACTTCTATTTCGGCTGGTTCTGAGCCCTGTAGACTGGTACACGAATCGTCGTAGCTAAAACGGCACAGATTCAGCGCAGTTGAAACAGAGTAAGAGGTGCATCCTCTGCGCACGCATTCCTTTTCACAATCTTCCTGACCAATGGGGTGTTCAATACCGTTGTTGTCGTTGTTATACTTCCAGTCAACCCCCAGTAGCCTCTCGCGCGGGTTCTTACACCTCATCACACCGTCTACATCTATAAGTCCGCTGATGCAGTTGACACCCAACTCGTATATACCACCACCAGTGTCCGGACAAAACCCATTTCCGACAAATGTTGCGTGTAACGCGGGGTCGCGCGCCTTTTCTGGAGTAAGTATGTTAGTGCTTGTGCCGCGGCGACACAGGCAGTTGAATCCATCTTCTCCGCACTCAATTTCGCGTTGACTAACGGTATTTGGATCCTTGAAGAAAACCTTTCCATCATTTGAAGAGCAATACGGTGCAGACGGAATGTCATAAGTTTCATAGTTGGTTCCCAAAATAAATAAATTGCCATTATTTTCACAGTGTTCTGTCATATACTGTAGACAATAACAGCGTCCATCATCTTGTACAAAAAATGATCGCGCAATGAAGTTATCAAAAAAGCTAGGTCCTGGTAGTCTATTATTATCATCTACAATGTGGTCGTTTTCAAAGTTAAATGGCGTACCGTCATCGTTTTCATACCCCTCGATGCACGCAAGGTAGCAATTATATCTCACAGATGGCGTATCGTCGAATTGCGTGCAGGCGAGCTCTTGATTAACGGGCTTACACTCAGTGGTAGCACCAGGAAATGCCCTTGCGGCTACCAAGCCATGATCAAGACAGTATTTTCCTCTTTCCAAATTGGAAGATATAAACCTATTGACATCATCAACCACTGTCCCAGTGCTCGAGAACGCGTCTCGACACTCATCAATTGTTTCAATATACTCGCCGTCGTCAGTGCAAAATCCTGAGGTTTTGACGTAGTAGTTTGCTACGTCTAGTGTAGATTCTCCACAGAATTCAGAACACTTCTCTGTGAGCTCGTCATGCGCAACGGGTTCGTCAAACGATATCTCGTGGTACGCGAACTCTCCAACAATATTGTCAACGTCTACCGTGGCGCCGCGCTGAAACTCATTGGACTGATATAGTGGAGCAAGATCAAATGATAACACCGTATCAGATGGAGCGGAACTCAAATATACGTCAGTCATTTCAAAGAACTTCCATGATTCTTTCACTATTGAAGCTGACGAAAACGGTGAATAAGCTGTTAAAGCTGTTGAAGCTATACAAGCGTCTGGAGCATTTTTGTTTGGTACGTAGTCGTAGCAGATGCATTTTTTTATTACAGGTGCGCACAGGCAAGATTTGCCGTAGGATCCGCAGTCGGCAGAGGAGCCCGTGTAGATGTTGAAGTACACGTCGGATCCGTCATCGTTCGAGAAGCAGCCGCTGGGTAAATCCGACCATGCAACGGAGCTCACACTCGTGTCGCTCAGTCCTAATGTCGTCCTCGCCGCCTTACACTCCTCCAGGGTCGTGATATATGTATCACACGTGCCAGAATCTTTTAGATATGCGTCCGAATGTGCGAAGTACTTGGTAACCCTACCTTCTGCAAAATAATTTAAATTATTCTTCACGTCGTCGTGAACGCCACTTGGTGTCCCATCAATGCATTTCTGCATGCATTGCAATTCAGTGTCTGCCGTTCCGACAGATACAATATGACCCTTACAACCAGTGTCTGGGAAATTGTCCCGCCAAGGTTCAAATATTTCCTTTGCCGTTTTTGGTTGTTTTGCGCCGTAGTTGCCACGGGAGTCTGTATAACATCTGACCTCACCTTCAACAACACTACCTTGGGTAACTGTCCCAATGAGCATTCTCTTCATGGAAAACCCCCCGCGGGTAAGACCCTGGCACGACCGTGCGGCGCAGCGGATCCAATCCTCGTAGGTTTCAAACAATTCTTTTTTGCAGTGTACGGAGATAGTCTCACTAATACGGGGAATTGAGTACCTTGTGCTGGTTTGGTCGTCGTAGTTTCCAGAAAATCCCCATGAATGTAACCCCCACTCTAGAGTACGTTGACTTTCGTATACAGATCCTTTTACCATAGGACGTGGTTTCGTGTCCCATGTGTACAAGTGTGGTTTTCCAACGTTCATCACGCGAGTAATACCCTTACCTTTGACCTCAAGACACCCTAACGGTGCTGAAATAATTCTGTAGGTTGTACTATCTGACCAAAAATAAACACACTCTGACTCTGGCAGCATTTCGTTTTGAAAATTGCAATAGCAGCTTCCGTCTTGCATTATAGTAAATCCATGAACTTCCCCCAAATACTGTCGGGCAGACGTACCGTCTGGTGGGTACTTGCCTATGCACGCTTCAAAGCAGTATCGTGTCATATCTTCTTTACTCACACCTGGGTTTTTTGTGTTAGAGCCATACACGTTAACACCCATCATTCCGGCAGCGTCGGAACAGTACCCGCTCATACTGTACTCGTAGTCGTACAGAAAGTCTACGGAGGGCGCACCTGCGCAGTCGTCCGCAAGACCAATGACACGCATTTCGGAGGCACCTGTGATATAGTTAAAGACAGAAAAACTTGTTTCAGTACTAGTGCTTGACTCGTTCTGAGAGATGCCCGGGTGTGGTTGGCAAAGATCGTAGAAGGCTGATTTGTAATAGTTTGAGTCGTCCATAGGAGATATTGCCTCGAATGGTGTAAAACTAGCATATTTTGTGGACGCCCGCACGGTACCCACGGGACAGCATCCGCCCGTATTGTTCATTCTTTCGTCCAAACATCTGCATTCGTTCCCGTCCGGTGTCTCCGTGCCACTAAGAATGCACGACATCCGTGGATCCAGACACAAGTCCCCCGCAAATCCGTACTCACATGAACAGTCTGAACGCACGTAGTTGCCAGCCACCTCGCTCTCGGCGGATGCACTGCAGATTGAATCAGACTTGATAAATAAGTACATATCGTAAAATGGAAACGTATCCACATAGGGTACGCACTCGGTATCGTCAAATATACAATGGCATTCCCCGTCCTCCGGACTACCAACGGTCCTCTTCAGCCAGGAGCCTGTAGAAATCGCAGTTCCCCACTGATACAGTGACGTAGACGATACGTCCGTCCGAGTCCGGCATGCTTCTGCGCACTCGTCTGCCTCACTTGCCGTTAATAATCCAGGGTTGTATGAGCCGTCGTTCGCATCAAATACCTTGACCATATGACCAGAACAAAAAACGTCCGAGGCAGACATCTCGTAGGTTGGTGCGCGCGGAATAACCTTTCGTACGGTCAGAATAGTTGGTTCGCAAATGTCTCCGCGCAGTGTGTACCCGACGTCGCACGAAACGCAAAGGGGACTGTCGTGAATGGGACACGCGTCTCCAATTGCAGCCGTTCCGTCAGAACACGTGCACGTAAATATAATACAAACACGGTCGCTCGTGGCAGTCGGAGCTGCAGATTCGAATTCGAACTCAGAACTCGAGCATGGGGGAGTAATTATCGAACAAACACGGTCGCTCGTGGCAGTCGGAGCTGCAGATTCGTACGTCTGGATGTTTTTGCAGATGCAGTTCCAACTATAGTAGCAGGTGGGAGAGGAGTCCGGGTTGGAATTGAACAGTGTTGTAGCATACAGATTTGACCAGATGCATCCTGAAGGACGATCGTCTTGACTAACGTGATTCGGCACATACACGCTCACTCCTAATGCCTTCCTCGCCTCCTCACACTCCTCCAGGGTCGTGATATATGTATCACACGTGCCAGAAGTTTTTAGCTCGTACGGCGGTTTTATCTCGTACGGAAGACTCGAGCACGGGGGGGTCACCGCCGAACAAACACGGTCGTTCGTGGCAGTCAGAGCTACAGATTCGTACTCAGAGCTTGAGCACGGGGGAGTAATTATCGAACAAACACGGTCGCTCGTGGCAGTCGGAGCTGTAGATTCGTACTCAGAACTTGAGCACGTGGTCAACGCCGAACAAACACGGTCGCTCGTGGCAGTCGGAGCTACACTTTCATACTGAGAACTTGAGCACGTGGTCAACGCCGAGCAGACACGGTCGCTCGTGGCAGTCGGAGCTACAGTTTCATACTGAGAAATTGACCACCAAGAGCACGTGGTCAACGGCGAACAAACACGGTCGCTCGTGGCAGTCGGAGCTGCAGATTCGTACGTCTGGATGATTTTGCAGATGCAGTCGTAGTCGTTGTAGCCGCAGTCGTTAGAGGAGCCCGTGTGGGTGTTGAGGAGCACGGACCGGTCACCTAGGTAGTAGGTAACCATACAGCCACTTCCGCGGTTGTAGTGTGAAAAGGTCTCGATGTAGCTGACGGCATCGTTGAGCACATCCTGCGCCGCCGCATTACACTCCTTTACGGTCGTGATATACTCGTCGCATTTGCCAGAAGTTTTTAGCTCGTACGGCGGTTTTATCTCGTACGGAAGACTCGAGCACGGGGCGGTCACCGCCAAACAAACACGGTTGCTCGTGGCAGTCGGAGCTGCATATTCGTACTCAGAGCTTGAGCACGTGGTCACCGCCAAACAAACACGGTCTCTCGTGGCAGTCGGAGCTTTAGCTTCGTACTCAGAACTTGAGCACGTGGTCAACGCCGAACAGACACGGTCGCTCGTGGCAGTCAGAGCCGCATATTCCCAATACACCTCGTACACGCGCACATGCCCCGCTTTATAGCCGGCGCCGCCGTTCCAGATAGCCCCGATCGCCACGGTCGTCGCATCGGCACTCAAACTCACCGAATGTCCGCTCCGGTCACTCGCCGCCTCGCCGTCAATGTCCGACCCCAGCTGGGTCCAGGTGCTTCCAGAATACGAATAGATCCGCACATGACCCACCCACGTTCCCCAGCCGCCGCCGGTGCCGCCGTCGTTAGCATATGCCCCGATCGCCACGGTCGTCCCATCGGCACTCAAACTCACCGAATACCCGCTGTAGTCGTCCGCCGCCTCACCGGCAATGTCCGCGCCCAGCTGGGTCCAGGTGCTTCCAGAATACGAATAGATCCGCACATGACCCGCATTCCCCTCGGCGCCGTCGTCGTTAGCATATGCCCCGATCGCCACAGCAGTCCCATCGGCACTCAAACTCACAGAATATCCGCTCCGGTCCCAGTCCGCCTCACCGTCAATATCCGACCCCATCTTGGTCCAGGTACCTCCTGAATACGAATAGATCCGCACATGACCCGCATCCCATCCGGCGTCGTCGTTAGAATCTGCCCCGATCGCCACCACGGACCCATCCGAGCTCAAACTCACCGACCCTCCGCTAAAGTCAACCCGCGCCTCACCGTCAATGTCCGCGCCCAGCTGGGTCCAGGTGCTTCCAGAATACGAATAGATCCGCACATGACCCGCATTACTGTCGGTGCCGTCGTTATATATTCCCCCGATCGCCACCACGGACCCATCGGCACTCAAACTCACCGAGTATCCGCTCCGGTCTTCCAACGCCTCGCCGTCAATGTCCGCGCCCAGCTGGGTCCAGGTGCTTCCAGAATACGAATAGACCCGCACATGACCCGCCATATCTCCGGCGCCGTCGTTTTTGTAAGCCCCGATCGCGACCACGGACCCATCTGAACTCAAACTCACCGACCACCCGCTAAGGTCACCAGGCGCCTCACCGTCAATATCCGACCCCATCTGGGTCCAGGTGCTTCCTGAATACGAATAGACCCGCACATGACCCGCATCACTGCCGGGGGCGTTGTTATATAGTGCCCCGATCGCCACCACAGTCCCATCGGCACTCAAACTCACCGAGTGTCCGCTCTCGTCATCCCCCGCCTCACCGTCAATGTCCGCTCCCATCTGTTGAGCCACCGGGTGAGGGACGCGATTTCTCGTGGCAGTCGGAGCTGCAGACTCGTACTGAGAACTTGAGCACGTGGTCAACGCCGAACAAACACGGTCGCTCGTGGCAGTCGGACCTGTAGATTCGTACTGAGAACTTGGGCAGATGCAGGGGTCATTGTTGTAGCCGCAGGGACCAATGGAGTCGTGGATGGTGTTGAAGAGCACTTCAGTCCCGGTTGTCTCGTATAAGCAGCCGCGAGGGTAAGACGTAGATGAAAAGGATCTCACACTCAGGTCGCTCAGCCCCAATGCCGTCCTCGCCGCCTCACACTCATCCATCATCGTGATATATGTGTCGCACGTGCCAGAAGTTTTTAGCTCGTACTGACACGGGGGAGTAACCGCCAAACAAACACGGTCGCTCGTGGCAGTCGGAGCTACAGATTCGTACTCAGAACTTGAGCACGGCGCGGTCAACGCCGAACAGACACGGTCGCTCGTGGCAGTCGGAGATGTAGATTCGTACTCAGAACTTGAGCACGTGGTCAACGCCGAACAGACACGGTCGCCCGTGGTAATCGGAGCTGTAGATTCCACAGACAGCTCGTACACGCGCACGTGCCCGGCGCTATCTCCGCCGCCGTCGTTACCGTAAGCGCCGATCGCCACAGCAGTCCCATCAGAACTCAAACTCACCGAGTGTCCGCTGTAGTCATACTTCGCCTCACCGTCAATGTCCGCTCCCACTCCCAGCTGGGTCCAGGTGCTTCCAGAATACGAATAGACCCGCGCATGACCCGCATCAGCGGCGGCGCCGTCGTTCTTGGAAGCCCCGATCGCCACGGTCGTCCCATCGGCACTCAAACTCACAGAATATCCGCTCCGGTCTTCCCCCGCCTCACCGTCAATGTCCGCGCCCAGCTGGGTCCAGGTGCTTCCAGAATACGAATATATCCGCACATGACCCGCATTCTCCTTGGCGCTGCCGTCGTTCTTGGGAGCCCCGATCGCCACCACGGACCCATCGGAACTCAAACTCACCGAGTATCCGCTGTAGTCATTCGACGCCTCACCGTCAATGTCCGCTCCCAGCTTGGTCCAGGTACCTCCTGAATACGAATAGATCCGCACATGACCCGCATTATTGCCAATGCCGTCGTTACCATATGCCCCGATCGCGACCACACTCCCATCGGCACTCAGACTCACCGAATTTCCGCTCCAGTCTCCCCCCGCCTCACCGTCAATATCCGCGCCCAGCTGGGTCCAGGTGCTTCCAGAATACGAATAGA